>PVMS01132674.1_pt1 | contig 18632 bp, 19 predicted proteins | sample 1853461 | NCBI WGS metagenome assembly PVMS01 (sample SAMN08582032, study PRJNA380276) | Marine sediment metagenome, whole genome shotgun sequencing project. | isolation source: ocean sediment barecode stripped | collected 2017 | reverse complement strand
TTCTCGCTGTAACCGCTCATGCAATGGTGGGAGACAAAGAAAAATGCCTTAAAGCTGGCATCGTTTGTTACTAAAAAAAGGAGAATTATTTCATTTAATAATGCTTTTCACGGACGGACCTCTGCAGCAGTTGCTGTTACAGATAATATGAGTATTAACGCACCCATAAATTTGCAGCATGAAGTCACGTTTTTGCCCTTGAATGATATTGGATTGGTAATTCATGAAATTGGAAAAGGGGATGTTGCAGCAGTTATTATTGAAGGAATTCAAGGGGTTGGAGGTTTAGATGAAGGAAAACATAAGTTTTTTAAAAAAGTCAGAAAAGTATGTAAAAAAAATAAAGTGCTTTTAATTTTAGATGAAATCCAATCTGGGTATGGTAGGAGTGGAAAGTTTTTTGCTTTTCAGCATCATAAGATAAAACCTGATATTATAACTATTGCTAAGGGAATGGCGAATGGATTTCCAATGGGAGGAGTTCTTATTTCTAAAAGATATAAGGCTAAATATGGCAGGTTGGGAACTACGTTTGGAGTCAATCATTTGGCTTGTACTGCTGCAATATCAGTGTTGGAAATTATTGAAAAAGAAAATTTAATGGACAATGTTAATAATGTTTACAGGTATTTTCTAAAACAAATTAAATCAGTTTCTGAAGTTGAAAAAGTAAAAGGAAAAGGATTGATGCTTGGACTTGAATTTGGTTTTGAAGTTGGTGATTTAAGAAAAAAATTAATTTTTGAAAAACACATTTTTACGGGAGGTTCAACTAATAAAAAATTGTTGAGAATTTTACCACCATTAACAATTACAAAAGAACAAATCGATAGTTTTATAAATGCATTAAAAGAAGTATTATCCAAATGAATAAGGCGTTAACCATACAACAGCGAAATGATGTTTTAATTACAATGGCTCAATTAATTGCCACTGAGAAAGAAAGTGTTTTAGTTAAAAACAACTTGGATATTAAAAACTACAATGGTGACGATTTGGCAATGTTTGATCGATTGAAAATAGATGAAAGTAAAACTGAAGCAATGATTTTATCGCTGGAACAATTGGTTGAAGCTACAGATCCTATAGGAAAAGAATTGTATCATTTTACACATGGCAATGGATTGAAAATCACAAATAAAACCGCTTCGTTCGGTACCGTTTTGATCATATATGAATCAAGACCTGATGTGACTGTTGAAGCCACTGGAATAGCTTTTAAATCGGGAAACAAAATCTTATTAAAAGGGGGGAAGGAATCGTTACATTCAAATCTGGAAATAGTGGCATTATGGCACAAAGCATTGTCCAAAAACAATATTTCAACTGATTGGATTGAATATCTGAATTACAACAGAACTGAAACACAAACTTTTTTAAAAGCACCAACTCAAAAAGTCGATTTAATTGTACCAAGAGGTGGTGAAAAGTTGATTGATTTTGTAAAACAACATGCAACCTGTCCGGTAATTGTTAGTGGCCGTGGTAACAATTTTATTTATGTGGATACCGAAGCTGATTTTGAGATTGCATTGGATGTAATTATAAATGGAAAAACAACAAAAATATCAGCTTGCAATGCAATAGATAAAGTGTTGATAAACAGTAATATTCCAGCTAAAGAATCTTTAATAAAAAGGTTGGTTTTGGAATTGCTAAAATCTGATGTCGATATAATTGGAGATACCGAATTGGCATCTTTTGAAAATGTATCTGCATATGAAAATGAAGATATTTGGTTCGAAGAATTTTTAAATTATAAAATTGTAATGGGTATTATTCCTACAGTTGAAGAAGCAATTCAGAAAATCAATAAATATAGCGGTGGACATTCAGCTTCAATTATAACAAAAAACGATAAAACAGCGATCACTTTTATGGAATCTGTTGACGCTGCCGCAGTTTATCATAACGCATCCACTCGATTTACAGATGGAGGTCAGTTTGGGTTAGGAGGAGAGCTGGCAATAAGTACAGATAAGTTGCACCACAGAGGCCCATTGGGACTGCAACATTTGGTAACAAATAAATGGTATATAAAAGGAAATGGGCAAATCAGATAAAAAAAGAATATTGTTAAAAATAGGTACGAATGTTTTGACCAGGGAAACCAATTTTATCTCAAGAGGTAAAATTGAAGATATAGCACGTCAAATATCTCAATTAAGTACTGATTACGAATTTATAATTGTGAGTTCCGGTGCTATAGCAGTAGCAAAACAATTTGTAAATCTTGAGAGTAATGGTAAAGAAATTAAAGTAAAACAAGCATTGGCTTCAATTGGGCAACCTCATTTGATGCGCATATTTCAAGAAAATTTCAGAGAGTTGGGATTGTTAACATCTCAGTGTTTACTGTCGTATTCAGATTTTGAAAAAACGGAATCTAAGAAAAATATTAGGAACACAATAAAAGTATTGGTTGAAAACGGTTATATTCCAATTATCAATGAAAACGATACTGTTGCAACTGATGAGATCAAGTTTGGAGACAATGATAAACTATCAGCTTTGACAGCGGAACTTTTAAAAGTTGATCTATTGCTAATAGCGACGAATACCAATGGCATTTACACCAAGGAATCATTAGAAACTCATAAAGAGAAAACCATTACTAAAACATCAAATATTCAAAGCTTAAGAAATCAGATTAAAAAATCTACATCTTTGCATGGTACCGGTGGAATGGCTACAAAAATTGAAGCTGCTGAAATTGCTCAGAATGCCAACATTGAAACATGGATCGTAAATGGTTTAAATGATAATTTTATGCTGGACGCCATTCATAATAAAATAGAATTCACCAAAATAAGCGCAAAATAAAATGAACAGATGAAGAATTTCACAAGTATATACGATTTGGAGAGTTTGCAAAAAACGGTGCAAGAAGCAATTGAGTTGAAGAAAAATCCTTTACAAAATAAAACCCTTGGAGTAGGGAAAACTATATGCTTGTTATTTTTTAACAATAGTTTGCGTACTCGATTGAGCACTCAACTTGCAGCTCAAAATTTAGGGATGAACACTATTGTAATGAACTTTGGGAGTGAAGGTTGGCAGTTAGAATTTGAGGATGGAATTGTAATGAATCAAAATAAATCTGAACATATAAAGGAAGCTGCGCAGGTAATTTCACAGTATTGTGATATTGTTGCAATCAGAGCCTTTGCATCGTTATTGGATAAAGAAAAAGACACTGCTGAAATTGTATTGAATAATTTTAAAAAATATGCAAGTGTTCCTGTCGTGAATATGGAAAGTGCAACAGCGCATCCTTTACAAGCACTGGCCGATGCAATTACCTTGGAAGAGCAAAAAACAACACATAAGCCAAAAGTAGTGTTGTCATGGGCGCCACATCCAAAAGCATTGCCCCATGCTGTTGCAAATTCTTTTGTGGAGATGATGCAATTGCAAGAAGCTGAATTTGTAATAACACACCCTGAAGGTTATGAGTTAGATCCTGAAATCACAAAAAAATCAACAATAGAATACGATCAGGAAAAAGCTTTTGAAAATGCTGATTTTATCTATGTTAAAAATTGGAGTTCCTATAGAAATTATGGAAAGGTTTTAATTACGAACTCTGATTGGATGCTTACCACAGATAAAATGAATCGAACGAACAACGCAAAGTTTATGCATTGTTTACCGGTTAGAAGAAATGTAGTAGTAGCCGATGAGGTAATAGATTCTGAAAATTCAATAGTTATTGAACAGGCAAATAACAGGACATATGCGGCACAAATTGTACTGAAAAAAATAATTGGAAGCAATGACTAAACAAAAAATAAATATTGTCAAAATAGGAGGGAATATCATCAACAATGAAACATTGCTAAACTCGTTTTTAAAAGATTTTTCGGAGTTGGATGGTCCGAAAATTTTAGTACATGGTGGAGGAAAAAGAGCTTCTGAAATTTCTTCTTCAATGGGTATAGCGCCTAAAATGACCAGCGGCAGGAGAATTACAGATTCAGCAACGTTAGAAGTAGTTACAATGGTATATGCAGGTTTGTTAAATAAAAAAATAACGGCACGGTTGCAACAAAATAATTGTAATGCTATTGGATTATCTGGTACTGATGCAAACTGTATTTTAGCACACAAACGTATTGTTAAAGATATAGATTATGGTTTTGCCGGTGATATTGATGCCATTAATACGGCTTCGATTACTGTTTTTTTGCAACATAAAATGACACCTGTTTTTTGTGCCATTACACATGATAAAAAGGGACAGTTATTAAATACCAATGCAGATACAATTGCTACAGAAATAGCAATTGCAATGAGTAATTTATATGAAGTGGAATTGAATTACGTATTTGAACTAAAAGGAGTTTTAGCACGTATAGGAGATAAAGATTCAGTGATTACACAAATAAATTCTAATAAGTATGAGCAGTTAATCGAGCAAGGTGTTATTTCTGAAGGTATGATTCCAAAACTTCACAATTGTTTTAACGCACTGGAAAAAGGTGTTTTTATAGTGAAAATAGGTGATGAAACACTGATAAAAAGTTCAAAAAATGTACACACAACATTAAGTTTAAAATAATGATACAGCAACTTACAAAAGAAGCCATTGAATTGCTTAAAAAATTAATTTCCAAGCGGTCGTTTTCCGGTGAAGAAAATGAAACGGCATTGTTGATAATGCAATGGTTTTCACATCACGATATAAAATTTGAAAGCGATAAGCATAACGTTTGGGTCAAAAATAAGTATTTTGATAAGTCGAAAAAGACAATCCTTCTTAATTCACACCACGATACAGTAAAACCAAATAAAGGATATACAAATGATCCTTTTAATCCTGAAATCAGAGATGGAAAACTATTTGGATTAGGAAGCAATGACGCTGGAGGCTGTTTGGTATCACTAATTGCAACGTTCACCTATTTTTACAATAGGAAAGATTTAAATTATAATCTTGTAATTGTTGCTTCAGCCGAAGAAGAAAATTCCGGATCAAATGGCTTAAATAGTATGTTGAAAATTATTCCTGAAATAGATTTTGCGATAGTTGGTGAACCTACATTAATGCAATTGGCAATTGCAGAAAAAGGATTGATGGTTTTGAATTGTGAAGCGAAAGGGACTTCAGGGCATGCGGCACACGGAATAGGAAACAATGCTATATACAAAGCGATTGAAGATATCAACTGGTTTCAATCATATGAATTTCCGAAACAATCGGAAACTTTGGGAAAAGTTAGAATGACGGTTACTCTAATTGAAGCAGGAAGTCAGCACAATGTAATTCCTGCCAGTTGTAAATTTGTCGTTGATGTTAGAGTAACGGATGCTTATACCAATCAGGAAGTAGTTGATATTGTTCAGGCTAATGTTACATCTGAAGTATGTCCGAGATCATTACGTTTAAATTCATCTTCAATACCAAAAGAGCATCCCATAGTAAAGGCAGGTATTAAACTGGGTAGAACAACATATGGTTCGCCGACATTATCAGATCAGGCCGCATTAAGTTGCCCTTCCTTAAAGTTAGGCCCCGGGGAAAGTTTACGTTCACATACAGCTGATGAATTTATATATATACACGAAATTGAAGAAGGAATTGATTTGTATAGAAGAATATTAGAAGAAATTTTATAAAAAGGTTTGAGAATTAAATTTATGTCATATTGAGCAAAGCGAAATTAAAAGCATAAATAAATGAATAAACAAAAACACAATTAAAAAATATAGAACATGAAACTTTGGGATAAAGGATTTTCAGCTAATAAAAAAATAGATTTATTTACTGTTGGGAATGATAGAGAGTTGGACTTGATTCTGGCTAAATATGATGTGATTGGAAATATCGCACATGCAAAAATGTTATACAAGATAGGCGTATTATCTTCTGAAGAAATAACTTCTTTAGAGACGGAATTAGAAAGTATATTGGCAACGATTGAAGCAGGTAATTTTACCATTGAAGACTCTTTTGAAGACGTACATTCAAAAATAGAATATTTGTTGACTGAAAGGTTAGGGGATACCGGGAAAAAAATACATACTGCGCGGTCAAGAAATGATCAGGTATTGGTAGATGTTCACTTATATTTAAAAGATGCTTTGAATGAAATAAATGAAGATGTTGACGCCCTTTTCGATTTGTTAATTCAGCTGGCAGAAAAATATAAAGAGGTGTTATTACCGGGATATACACATTTTCAAGTTGCGATGCCTTCATCATTCGGCCTGTGGTTTTCTGCTTATGCAGAGACCTTGATTGATGATATTTATTTTATAAAAACGGCCTATAAAGTAGCAGACCAAAATCCATTGGGTTCGGCTGCAGGATACGGAAGTTCTTTTCCTATTGATAGAGATATAACAACCGAATTACTCCATTTCGAAACTTTAAAATTTAACTCCGTTGCTGCTCAAATGAGCAGAGGAAAGCTCGAAAAATCTGTTGCTTTTGCTTTGAGCTCCGTAGCAAGTACTTTGTCGAAAATGAGTATGGATATTTGCTTATATATGAGTCAAAACTTCAATTTTATTTCATTTCCTGATGAATTGACAACAGGTGCGAGTATCATGCCTCATAAAAGAAATCTTGATGTTTTTGAATTGATTAGAGGAAAATGTAACAAACTGCAAGCACTGCCATATGAATTTACACTTATAACAAATAATTTACCAAGTGGGTATCACAGAGATCTTCAATTGTTAAAAGAAGGGTTAATTCCATCATTTTCAACGTTAAGATCTTGTTTGGAAATGTTGACCTATTCCTTAAAAAACATTCAAGTAAATAAAACTATTATTGATGATGAAAAGTACAGGTATCTGTTTAGTGTTGAAGAAGTTAACAAATTAGTTCAAACGGGTATTCCTTTTAGAGACGCTTATAAAATTATTGGAAAAAAAATTGACGATGGCAGCTTTAAACCAGATAAAAATGTCGTACATACGCATAAAGGAAGTTTAGGTAATTTATGTTTGGATGAAATTATTAAAAAGAAAAACAAAATTTAATTAAATTAACGTGAGTTCGATATAAATAAAGTTGAATAAAAAACCGTCAATTCGAGTGGTTTTTTAAAAAATTGTATCGAGAATAGGTTTTTGAAGTAAAATCACTCGTTTTCGATACTAAATTCTTTCAGAATTTCACTCAAACTGACGTAATTTTCTTACAGCGAACTCACGTTAAATTATAAATTATCAGTTATCAACATGCATTCCAAATCACCTCATTTGGTGTTGGTGCAATAATGGTGATATTTTCATTAGATACAGGATGCATAAACTCTATTTTACGAGCATGAAGGTGAATACTTCCATCTTTATTACTTCGGTCAAAACCATATTTTAAATCACCTTTTATTGGAGAACCGATGGAAGCTAACTGACATCTGATTTGATGATGGCGCCCGGTTTCTAGTTTTACTTCTAATACGTAATAATTGTTTAAAGATTTCAATAATTTATAATGAAGAATTGCTTTTTTACTTCCTTCAATTTCGGTGCTATAAGAGGTGGACTTATTGTTTTTCGAATTTTTTCTTAAAAAGCCTGTGAGGGTGCCACTGTCGTTGGAAGGTTTGTTTTTAACCACTGCCCAGTATGTTTTTTCAACATTTTTATCTCGCAGCATTTTGTTAAAACGCTCCAATGCTTTTGATGTTCTTGCAAAAACCACAATTCCGGTTGTTGGTCTGTCCAGGCGATGAACTACACCCAAAAACACATTGCCCGGTTTGTGATATTTTTCTTTGATATATTCTTTTACAATTTCACTTAATGGTTTGTCACCGGTTTTATCGCCTTGAATAATATCTCCGGATTGTTTATTAATGACTGTGAAGTGATTGTCTTCAAATAGTACGTTTAGGTTATTTTTGGTGGAGGCCATTTTTAAGAGTTTTGAACTATATCTTTATTCAAAACATCAATAAAATAAAGCAAATCATCTTTTCCAGACTTAGTGGATGCTGATGTTACAAAATGTTGAGGCATTTCTTCCCAATCAGTTTGAGTCATTTTTTTAGTGTAAAATGCAAGGTTTTTATTTAATTCTGAAAGTTTGAGTTTATCAGATTTTGTAAATACAATGCAAAAAGGAATTCCGCTTTCCCCTAAAAACTTCATAAATTCCAAATCAATTTTTTGTGGTTCTAATCTGCAGTCAACCAGAACAAATGAGCAAACTAATTGTTGACGTTGCAAGAAATAATCTTTGATAAATTTTTGAAACGTTTTTCTTTTGGATTTTGAAATCTGTGCATATCCATACCCTGGTAAATCAACCAAAAACCAATTCTTATTGATTTTAAAATGATTTATAAGTTGTGTTTTTCCAGGTCTGCCCGATGTTTTGGCAAGCTTACTATTATTCGTAAGCATATTTATTAAGGATGATTTTCCAACATTAGAACGTCCAATAAAAGCATATTCAGGAAGTTGATCTTTTGGACATTTTGCAACTTCAGTATTGCTAATTACAAAATCAGCCGTTTTAATTTTCATTGCTTAAAGGTTTCTTTCTTTTAGCCAGGATTTTAGAATCTCATTAAATTCTTCGGGGTGTTCCATCATTGGTGCGTGTCCACATTTATCGACCCAATACAAATTTGCATCGGGTAATAGTTTTTCAAAATCTACAGCAACTTCAGGTGGAGTAACGCCATCATTTTTACCCCATATTAAGCATGCCGGAGTATTCATATCTGGTAGATCCTGAGCCATATTGTGTCTAATGGCGCTTTTTGCAATGGCAAGAATTTTCAACGCTTTATGTCTGTCATTAACAATTTCGAAAATCTCATCAACCACTTCTTTACTCGCTACTTCAGGGCTGTAAAATACATCTTGAGTTTTCAATTTGATATATTCATAATTTTGTCTTTTCGGATAAGTGTCTCCCAAAGATTTTTCGTACAGACCTGAACTGCCAGTTAAAACAAGTCCGGCAACATTTTTTAAATTCTTTTTTGTAAAATACAATGCAATATGCCCACCCAAAGAGTTACCAAGTAAAATAGCTTTATCGATTTTCTTAAATGCCATAAATTCTTTTAAAAATTTGGAGATGTTTCTAACATTCGTTTTTAAAAGAGGCAGCGTGTATATTGGAAGTTCAGGGATAATAACTTTATACCCGTTATTTGAAAAATAATTAAATACACCATCAAAATTACTCAACCTTCCCATAAGACCGTGAAGCACTATGATAGGTTGACCTTCACCTGCTTCAGCATAACTAAATTTTCCTTCCTTGATCAATTTTTTGCTCATTAATTTTTAAGATTTTCAGGTAACCACAAAGGTAACTTTTTTTTCTAAAATACGATATTTTTATAAATAGCAATAAATAAAAATATAAATAACTGTCTTTCAAAAATATAGTCTGAAATATAGTAGAAGTGCAAAAAGTTATCAACAAAGTGGAATAATGTGGTAAATTGTGGGAAAAAATTTATATTTTTGAATTCATATCAAGTACACAATGGTAAATTTAATTGGAACATACGAATGTAAAGCTGACGCAAAAGGAAGGATTGTACTTTCATCTGCATTAAAAAAACAGCTTTCTCCAATACTTCAAGAGGGTTTTGTTTTAAAACGTTCTGTGTTTCAACCATGTTTAGAACTGTACCCAATGTCTGAATGGAATGTGTTAATGGCGAAAGTCAATAAGTTAAACAGATTTGTAAAAAAGAATAATGATTTTATCAGACGCTTTACAGCAGGTGTAAAATTCGTTGAATTGGACAGTACAGGTAGGTTATTAATGGCGAAAGATTTACAATTATTTGCAGGAATTACTAAAAATGTGGTGCTTTCTTCTGCGGTCAACATTATTGAAATTTGGGATAAGGATAAGTATGAAAATGCTATAGATGAAACAGCAAATAATTTTGCTGATTTAGCCGAAGATGTTATGGGTAATGTAACTGATGGTGAAGATGAAATATCATAATCCGGTTTTACTAACTGAAAGTATTGAAGGTCTGAATATAAAACCTGATGGGGTATATGTCGACGTTACTTTTGGAGGAGGAGGTCATTCCAGAGAAATATTAAACAGGTTGAATGTAAACGGAAGTCTTTTAGCTTTTGATCAGGATGAAGATGCACAACGAAATAGTATTGATGATCCAAGGTTTAAATTGATTCCTCAGAACTTTAGATTTATTAAAAGGTATTTGAGGTTTTATGGAGTGAAAAAGGTTGATGGTGTGTTGGCTGATTTAGGTGTTTCATCTCATCAATTTGATGTTGCTGAAAGAGGATTTTCTACAAGATTTGATGCAGGATTGGATATGAGAATGAATCAGGCCGGTCAGTTATCGGCTTTTGAAGTGGTAAATAATTATAGTGAGGAACAATTAAGCACTGTATTGTTTCAATACGGTGAATTAAGAAATGCAAGAGCCATTGCTAAAAAAATTATTGAAGTACGTTCTGAAAAAAAAATTCAAACAAGTTTTGAATTGAAAGAGGTGTTGAGTGAATTTGTACCAAAATCAAAGGAACATAAAATATTGGCTCAAATATTTCAGGGAATTAGGATAGAAGTGAATCAGGAATTAGAAGCATTGAAAGAATTTTTAATGCAAATACCTGAAATTTTAAATAAGGAAGGAAGATTGAGCGTGATCTCTTACCATTCATTAGAAGACCGATTGGTAAAACGATTTATAAGAAGTGGCATGTTTTCTGGAGAGCCTGAGATAGATTTTTTTGGAAATATAAAAGTTCCAATGAAAATAGTTGGGAAATTGATTATCCCGTCTTTTCAAGAAATAAAAGAGAACAGCCGAGCAAGAAGTGCAAAACTAAGAATAGCAACAGTATCCTAAATGTCGAAGATAAAAAAAAGTATATACGATATATTAAAAGGGAACTTTTTAATAAGCAAAGATTCCTTTAAAAACTGGCGTTTTATTTTGTTTATAGTTGTGCTGATGTTGTTAATGATTGCAAGCTCCCACAACTCTGATAAGAAAGTGATGGAAATCGCTGAACTGAATAAAGAAATCATGGAATTAAGGGCAGAATTTGTTGATACACGTTCAATTTCTATGAAAATGAGATTGGAATCAACAATAAGAAATAAAGTTGGAGAATTAGGACTAAAACCTAGTGAAAACCCTCCATATGTTATAAGAGTAACCTCAAAAAAATCTAAATAAAGTTGGCAACTACCAAAAAGAACATACTTAATAAATTGTATTTCGTATTCGTGTTTATGACACTGTTTTTGTTGGCAATTATAGTGAGGTTGACCAATATTCAATATGTAGATGGAGATAAGTACAGGGCCTTATCAGAACAACTTACCTTAAGAAACGATACCATTTTTGCGAACAGAGGTAATGTATTTTCATCTGATGGAAGCTTATTAGCTACTTCTATGTCGCAATACGAAATCAGAATGGACGCTTTCACTATTGACGGACAAGTGTTTGAAAAAAACATTAGAAGTCTTTCAACTGAACTTTCAAAAATGTTGGGAAACACCTCAGCTCATTGGGAAAGAAAAATCAGGAAAGCAAGAAATACAAGAAACAGGTATTTGTTTATCACCAGGAAACTGGGATACAATGACTATTTGAAAATTAAAAGCTTTCCAATTTTTAGTTTAGGAATGTACAAAGGAGGTTTTATAGCTGAACAATCAACAGTTAGAGCACATCCTCTTGGGAAAGTTGCAGAAAGAACAATTGGGTATGATGATTATAGGGGTGCGCCCGGAATTGAAGGAGCCTATAGAAGTTACTTAAGAGGAAAGTATGGTTGGAGGTTGAAACAGAAAATTGCAAAAGGACAATGGAAACCTATCAACGACAATAATGAAAAAGAGCCTATAGATGGTAAAGATATTGTAACAACAATTAACGTAAACATACAGGATATTGCGCATCATTCTTTATTAAGGCAGCTTGAATATTACGAGGCTGATCACGGATGTGTTGTTGTTATGGAAACTAAAACGGGTGAGATAAGGGCAATTTCTAATTTAGGAAGAACTTCAGACGGGAAATATTACGAAAAACGAAATTATGCAGTTTATGAGTCTCATGAACCTGGATCTTCTTTCAAATTAATGTCTATTGTAGCAGCTTTGGAGTCAGGAGCTATAGATACAAATACTGTTGTTGATACAGGTGAAGGAAGATATAGGATGCACGGCAGATATATCAATGATTCTAAAAGAGGTGGATTTGGAGAAATTTCAGCAGCTAGAGCATTAGAAGTGTCATCGAATATCGGTTTTGCAAGATTGATAGATGAAAATTTTGGAGATGACCCTAATAAATTTATTGATTTATTAAAAAGAATGCACCTAAATGAAAAATTGGATCTTCCAATCAAAGGAGAAGGACAACCAGAAATTCCGGCTCCGGGAGATAAAAAGTGGAGTAAAAATGCATTGCCATCCATAGCATATGGGTATAATTTAAGGTTAACACCATTACAAACACTGGCCTTTTACAATGCTATAGCAAATGATGGTGAAATGGTAAAACCAATGTTCATTAAGGAAATTCGATCAAGAGATAAAAAAATAGCATCTTTTGATAAGGTTGTAATAGATCCCAAAATATGTTCGAATGAAACGATCCAAAAAGCACAGGAGATGCTTAAGAATGTGGTGATTCGTGGTACTGGAAAAAAATTATTTTCTGAAAATTTTTCTATGGCTGGAAAAACAGGAACAGCTCGTACCGAATATTGGATGGAAGATTGGGAATCAAATCGACGTTATATTTCTTCATTTACAGGGTATTTTCCTTCTGAAAATCCATTGTATTCATGCATAGTTGTAATCCACAAGCCAAATCTTAAAAAAGGATATTATGGAGCAGATGTGTCAGGACCGGTATTTAAAGATATAGCTCAAAAAATTTATACATCTAATCATATTATTAATGAAATTGATAACAGAACACCAGAATTTAAAAGTGTTTTGGAAAACTATAATTCTTACTATACCATCTCTAACAAGGAATTTACTTCAATCCCAAATGTAAAAGGAATGGCGGCTATGGACGCCATTCCTTTGCTAGAAAATTTAGGCTTAATAGTTATTTTTCAGGGTGAAGGTAAAGTAATAGAACAGTCGTTGAATTCCGGAGATAAATTAATTGAAGGAACTAAAATAATTTTAAAATTATCCTAATTGAAATTAGTTAAAGACATACTATATCAGGTCAATATTAATGCTATTTATGGTGGTACTGATAAAATAGTGAGTGCAGTTGTTTTTGACTCTAGAGAAGTAAGGAAAGACAATTTATTTGTAGCTCAACGAGGATTGATTTTTGACGGGCATGAATTTATTGGTAAAGCTATTAAGATGGGGGCTACAACTATAGTTTGTGAAGAATTTCCAAATGAATTGAAACCAAACATAACCTATGTTCAAGTTGAAGATTCAAATAGTGCTTTGGCCATTATAGCTTCAAATTTTTATGATAATCCATCATCAAAATTGAAATTAATTGGTGTCACAGGTACAAATGGGAAAACAACCATAGTTTCGTTATTATATGCGCTTTTTTTGCAATGCAGGATTTAAAGTAGGACTGTTATCAACTGTTAAAATAATAGTAGATACAAAGCATTACGAAGCGACTTATACAACGCCAAATTCGTTAGCCATAAATAGGTATTTGAGTGAAATGGTTAAAGAAGGGGTTGATTACTGTTTTATGGAGGTCAGTTCCCATGGGATTCATCAAAAAAGGACAGCAGGTTTGCAATTTAAAGGGGGGGTATTTACAAATTTGACACACGATCATTTAGATTACCACAAGAACTTTTCAGCATATCGAGATATAAAAAAATTATTTTTTGATTCTTTGCCAAAATCGGCTTTTGCCTTGGTTAATATTGACGATAAAAATGGCACAATTATGCTTCAGAATACAGTTGCTAAAAAATATACTTATGCCTTGAAAACAATGGCTAATTATAAAGCAAAAATTTTAGAAAATCAATTCTCAGGTTTATTGTTGAATATTGATAGTAATGAAGTTTGGACGAAATTAATAGGAAGCTTCAACGCCTATAATTTATTAGCTGTTTACGGAGTGTCAAATTTGTTAGGTGTAGATGTTACAGAATCATTAATTTATATAAGTAAGTTAGACAGTGTTGATGGAAGATTTCAGCATTTTGTTTCTGAAGGTGGAATTACTGTAGTTATAGATTATGCTCATACACCTGATGCCTTAAAAAATGTGTTGGAAACAATTAATGATATCAGAAAAGAAAATGAACATATTATTACCGTTGTGGGATGCGGAGGAGATAGAGATAAGGCTAAACGTCCTGTTATGGGGCGTATAGCTTCTCAATTAAGCACTCAGGTAATATTCACCTCCGACAATCCAAGAAGTGAAGATCCGCAAGCAATAATCAATGATATTGAGTCCGGAGTTGAATCTCAAAATTTCAAAAAAACACTGTCAGTTTTAGATAGAGAACAAGCCATAAAAACGGCTGTAAAACTTTCTAAAAAGGGCACTATAATTTTAGTAGCCGGAAAGGGTCATGAAACCTATCAAGAAATAAAAGGAGTTCGTAATCCATTTGATGATTTTGAAAAAATAACACAAATTTTAAAAGCCATAGAAAGTTAGTACGATGTTATATTATTTATTTGAATATTTAGAAAGTCATTACAATTTGCCAGGAGCAAGTTTGTTTCAATACATTTCGTTTCGTTCGGCAGTTGCATTTATAATTTCTTTATTGTTTTCAACAATTTACGGAAAACGAATTATCAATTATTTAAAAAGAAAGCAAGTAGGAGAATCAGTTAGAGATTTGGGATTAGAAGGTCAGGTTGAAAAGTCAGGTACTCCAACAATGGGAGGTATTATTATAATTCTTGCAACCTTAATTCCGGTAGTATTATTTGCCCAAATAGATAATGTTTACATAGTGATTTTATTGGTTACAACGCTTTGGATGGGAACAATTGGATTTATTGATGATTATATTAAAATATTTAAAAGGGATAAAAAAGGATTAAAAGGGCGGTTTAAGATTATAGGTCAGGTTTCATTAGGAATATTTGTAGGGGTGATGCTCTATTTTCATCCAAGTGTTACTATGAAGGAGAAACTACCTCAAGGGATAGAAGTTTTATCTGAAGAAGGAAAGCCCATTTTATTCGCGGAAGCAATGAAATCTACAAAAACAACTATACCGTTTTTGAAGAACAACGAATTGGATTATGCAGCAGCTTTAGATTTGTTAGGTGAAGGAGCTAGAAAATATGCCTGGTTGATTTTTATTCCAATTGTAATTTTCATTATAACAGCGGTTTCTAACGGTGCAAATTTGACCGATGGGATTGATGGCTTGGCAGCAGGATCATCGGCTATTATTGTGTTAACCTTAGGGGTTTTTGCATGGGTTTCAGGGAATATTATTTTCGCCGATTATTTAGACGTTATGTACATCCCGAATTCAGGTGAAATGACCATTTTTATAGCAGCTTTTGTAGGGAGTTTGGTCGGATTTTTATGGTACAATACTTATCCCGCTCAGGTGTTTATGGGTGATACAGGAAGTGTAACGATTGGAGGAATTATAGCAGTTTTAGCAATAGCTGTTCGTAAAGAATTGTTGATACCTATTTTGGCTGGAGTGTTTTTTATTGAAACCTTATCTGTAATTCTACAGGTAAGTTTTTTTAAATACACAAGGAAAAAATATGGTGAAGGCAAGCGCATATTAAAAATGTCACCGTTGCATCATCATTATCAGAAATCTGGGTATCACGAAAGTAAAATCGCGACAAGATTTTGGATTGTTGGAATTATGTTAGCAGTGTTGACAATTGTAACTCTAAAGTTAAGATAATTTAGAGTTAGGATTTAGGAAATCGTAAATCGTAAATCGTAAATCGTAAATCGTAAATGAAAAGATTAGTAGTTCTTGGAGGAGGGGAAAGTGGGGTTGGAACAGCAATTCTTGGAAAACAGAAAGGCTACAATGTGTTTCTTTCGGATAACGGAATTATTGCAAAAAAATATAAAGAAGTTCTTTTAAATAATGACATTTTTTTTGAAGAAGGAAAACATTCGGAAATGAGAATATTTGAGGCTGATGTTGTAATGAAAAGCCCCGGAATTCCTGATACGGTACCCTTGATAAAAGAGCTAAAAGCAAAAGGTATTCCAGTTATTTCTGAAATCGAATTTGCATCAAGATACACGGAAGGTGTAATTGTGGGTATTACAGGTTCGAATGGGAAAACCACCACAACGATGATAACGAATCATATTTTGAAAAATGGAGGATTACATGTTGGAATGGGAGGTAATATTGGAGATAGTTTTGCGCAACAGGTAGCAGAAGAAAAGTATGATTTTCATGTGTTGGAACTTAGTAGTTTTCAGTTAGATGGAATTGTGAATTTTGCACCTCATATTGCAATTATTACAAATATAACACCTGACCATTTAGACAGGTACAACTATAAGTTTGAGGAATATATAAATTCAAAATTCAGAATAACAGAGAACCAAACTGAGAATGATTTTTTGATTTATGATTTTGATGATGAAGTGATTTTAAATTGGTTAAAAAATAAGAAAGTCAAAGCTACTTTATTGCCATTTTCATTGGAAAAACAATTAGATAAAGGAACTTATTTAAAAGAGAATAAAATAATAATAAAATATAAAACAACAGAAACAATAATGAGTATTTCAACTTTAGCATTAAAAGGAAAACACAACACGAAAAATGCAATGGCTGCGGCAATGACAGCCTCATTGTTAAAAGTTAGAAAAGAAAGTATAAGAGAGAGTTTAGAGGATTTTGAAGGTGCAGCCCATAGGCTTGAGCCAGTTTTAAAAATTAATGGTGTACAATACATCAACGATTCAAAAGCAACCAACGTGAATGCAACTTTTTATGCTCTTGACAGCATGCAGTCTCCTACCGTATGGATTGTGGGAGGTGTTGATAAAGGAAACGATTATCTAGACTTAATGCCTCTGGTTAGAGAAAAGGTAAAGGCAATTGTTTGTTTAGGATTGGACAATCAGAAAATTGTACAAACGTTTTACAATGTTGTCGATTTAATTGTTGAAACGGCAGGAGCTGAAGAAGCGGTAAAAGTTGCTTATAAAATAGCAGAAAAAGGAGATAAAGTCCTGTTATCACCGGCTTGCGCGAGTTTTGATCTGTTTGAAAATTACGAAGACCGAGGAAATAAATTTAAAAAAGCAGTAAGAGAATTATAAACTAAACGGACTTGATTCATAAAATAAATAGGAACTGACAAATCAAACGAGCATGTTAAAATTTTTCACATTTAAGGAATTGATTAATAGCAAACCAGCCATAGGCTGGAAGGCAGCATACTTGTCCCGTAACAAAGTGTACGGGATGACCTATAAAGCAATAAATATGAACACATGAAAAACATTCTTAAAAATATTGAGGGTGATAAATCTATATGGGCAATTGTGACCGTATTGGCAATTTTGTCTTTTATGCCTGTTTATAGCGCAAGTACCAATTTGGTTTATGTCTCCAATACCGGTACACCTACCTATCATTTATTTAAGCATTTTGTTTTATTGTTTTTTGGATTTTTAATTATATACGGAGTTCATAAAATTCCATATATATATTTTAGTGGTGGATCTGTTTTGATGCTTCCATTAGTAATGCTACTACTTATATTTACGCTAACACAAGGAACTACTATTGGAGGAGCTAATGCCAGTAGGTGGATTCAAATTCCATTTATTGGTGTAGGGTTTCAAACGTCTACTTTGGCAGGTCTTGTTCTTATGGTATATGTAGCTCGGTATCTTGCGCGAAATAAGAAGAACGAAATTACTTTTAAAGAAAGCATATTGCAATTATGGTTGCCAATTGCAGTAACGTTGATCTTAATATTACCCGCCAATTTTTCAACAACAGCTATTGTTTTTTCTATGATTTTATTGCTTGCTTTTATTGGGGGATATCCTTTAAAATACATTGCATCTGTTGTTGGGATTGGAGTTTTTGTATTAGGGTTATTTGTTTTAACAGCCAAAGCTTTTCCTGATACTATGTCGAATAGAGTTGATACGTGGATTAGTAGGATTGAAAATTTTTCAGATAAAAATGCCGAGGAAGGATACCAGGTTGAAAAGGCAAAAATTGCTATTGCAAGTGGAGGTTTAAAAGGAAGAGGTCCGGGGAAAAGTATTCAAAAAAACTTTTTACCTCAATCTTCATCCGATTTTATTTATGCAATTATAGTTGAGGAATATGGATTATGGGGAGCAGTTATAGTAGTATTAATGTATTTCCTCTTATTATTTAGAATACTTATTGCCGCAAAAAATGCAACAACCATTTTTGCAACACTTTTAATTATTGGAGTTGGCCTTCCAATAATTTTTCAAGCCATAATCAATATGGCAGTTGCAGTGAATATATTACCTGTTACCGGACAAACATTACCACTAATCAGTAGTGGTGGTACATCTATTTGGATGACATGCTTTGCGATAGGAATTATATTAAGTGTAACTGCTGAAAAAGAAGAAGAAATTAGTAATAATAGCGAACACCCTTTAGATATTTTACATGAAGCAATCGATTAACATACTTTTAAGTGGTGGTGGTACAGGAGGTCACAT
>PVMS01037480.1_pt1 | contig 18638 bp, 15 predicted proteins | sample 1853461 | NCBI WGS metagenome assembly PVMS01 (sample SAMN08582032, study PRJNA380276) | Marine sediment metagenome, whole genome shotgun sequencing project. | isolation source: ocean sediment barecode stripped | collected 2017 | reverse complement strand
TTTCTTGTTTTACCGAATTTAGATAGGATGATAGACTTTTATTTATGAAAGACTCATTCTCTTTCGAAATAAATTTTAATTTTATATTAGATGGATTAATAGTATGATATATCCGTGGTAATTGATAATAACTCATAATATTAATTATTCGATTGTGTTTATATTTATTCGTCTATTTAATTTTGTAATACGTTTCCTTCCCGTTTTTTGTTTACCAAGATCTACTGATTCTTCTTGGGTTCCGCTTGCGGAAGTCATGACACGTAATACCTTATTAGCGTCGACATGTCTTATTTTTTTAAATACGAAAAACCGATTATAAAAGGATACCTGTTTTTCTTGAGGGGTCATATTTTCGGCAGTCCCGACATCAACTTTTTTAAAGAAGCCCTGTGCAATTTGCTGTTCCATTGCCGAAAATAACTCATTGAATAAACCCGTTGCACTTGGTAATCCCATTTTTTGTGCTTCCTCACGCGTTTCCAATTGGAAACCATAATTTTCAAGAAGTGAATTCAAATAGGTAAAGTTAACCAAATATTCCTTGAATACTTTATTAATAGATTCTTGATATACATTGATGGCATATCCCACGCTGGTTTCATTGTCTTCAAATTGCGCGCTTGTATATTTTTTGGTAATTTCCCACATCTTTTTTTCGTCGCGAAAGGCGACGAGTGATTCACCATCTTCTTTATTTTCAAGGGCGGCAAATACGGTTGCGCCATCGTAACAGGTACCGATAAAGTGTCCCCCAACTTGGCAGTTTTCACTAATATTCCGTAGTATATTTTGAAGAGTAGATTGATTTTCGAAAAAGTAATGAAGTGCAAATTGACAGGAGACAATATTGAAACCATCTTTTCCTACTCCATATTGTTTGTATACAGCGCTACCTAACTTCCCCTCATCTTTGGGTCCTTTTCCGAAAATAGCTGAAAGGATTTGTTTGCCGTGCGAATTTGCGGCAGCTTCTCCATTGCGTAAATTTAAAGAGCTATTTCCTTCTATGAAGAGCGCGGCAGGCATTGTATTGAAGCGTTTTTTATAATTAAGATATCTGGCGCAGGCGCCATCTTTGCGATTTTCAATATTATCGCGCGATATATCAATGCCGAAAACGAATCGTAAATGTGACGCAATCCACTTGGACATATCACCAGCTTTCCCAACAGCCAGATCAATAAGGGTTTCGCCGGGCTTTGCCACTCCTTCAATAATGCGACGCTTGACATATAGATTATGAAAATCTCGCATACTTCGGGTGATTGTCCCACCCGCCCGTTTATAATAAACATCATCTTCACCGAGGGCATCTGGGATATCTTGTCCTGTTTCTAACATTTGGCTTGTAATAGGATAATGAATTGAATGCCACACACTTTCAGCAACGTGATAGGCATTTCCATAATTTTTAAGTCCGCGGCGTAATTCATTTGTTTTATCATGTCGAACGCGGATAGGAATCCATTTCCAGTATTTTTCTTTCGTTCTGTCATATCTAAATTCAACAATAGTATTATCTTCAAAGACTTCCCTTTGATTTTCAGTCAGCATATACTTACTACCATAATTATCAAGTTTTATAAGAACATTGGCGACAGAAGCATCTGGGTCGCTTGGCGTGGTTGGGTAAAAGGGCATAGGTTTGTAAGTATTTCTGTCATAGGATCGTCTGCTTGGATATTTTTCTTCTATCATATCTTGACAAGGATTGAGATACCCATGTTTCTTTGCATCGTAACCTACTCTTAGGGTGAGTTGTTTGAATTGTGGAATTTGACGGGTTGCAGCCATATTTTCTCCACTTTCAAAAATATTTCCTATATAATCTTGTCCATCCGGCGTCTTAACTGTAGAAACTAAGAAATCCACTGTATTGAATTCAGGCGGCTTCCATTTAAGAGAGTATCGCCACGTTATCTTTCTTGAAGGCGGGGTTTTCCCGAGGGTATCAGACCCTACACTTTTATCAATCGGTGTAAAAATTAGACCATCCGTTTCATAATTGAAAATACCATCTCTGACATTGTCCAAAATTTTTTTACACGAATTAAATATGCCATCGCCAACTGATTTGTAAAATGTTTTAGCTTTTACAGAAAGCGCCGGCTTATCCTTACCTGTAATAGAAACGATGTCTATTGCTTCAAGGACAGCGTTTACAGCACTGAGACGCGTTTTTGGATATTTAAGTGTTTGTGTGGCAATAAAGGGCAGCGACCGCAAATCTGCAGCAGCGCGAAAATAAATATCAAATACAAGAAATAAATTAATAAATTTACCAAATTTATCGTGAAGAACATGTTCACCATCAAGGAGCGTGTTATAAAGTTGTGCATTTTGGCATTTGCAGCCCGTAAACTGTACTTGCATATTGGTATTCAGTAGATAAATTTTGCCTTTTGGTGCAATATAAAGTAATTTTCTAAGCCCATCTGCCTTTTCTGTCACAGTATATGGATTTCTTATATTGGCAGCTTTTGATTCTGGATTAATCGGTACAATATTGGACATTTCTAAAGAGATAGAGGATGGACCAATAAAATCGCTGGGGCTTGCTTCTTTTTTGCGACTTTTATCAATTAATCTCAAATATGATTGAGTAACCTTTTTTTGTTCAGAAGTTCCAATTGGGAAGTTGGTTTCTTGTATGGCGCCAAGGACAAATAAAACTACTCTTTTCATTTTTGCAATCAATGCATCAATAGCATTATTTGTAGCTTTCAAAACCTCGGGAGAATCCATTTCGATTTCAATCTCATAATTTTCTGGATTGGTAAAAACACCTGCTTCTTGGATATTATATGCGGGAATGAACTGTCCATGATGTGAATTAGAATTTTTGACAATGCTGCAATCTACTTTCATTGGAAAGTCTTTATGTCTGAAGGTAAATCGTTTTATAAAGCGGAAATTTTTTTTAGACCGTGTCCATTTTCTAAGAATAGAATTGACAATACCGCTATTTTTCTTCAATGGATTCTCCTCTTTTAGATCAACGCGAAAATGAAAATCATCATAATTTACTGGGGAGATTCTTTCTCCATCAAGAATTTTGGGACGTTTTTGGTAAAAGTTGGTATATGGCGGCGGGTTATCTAAGGCAAAACTGTTTTTTTTGCAATATGTTTTAATATTGCTTAGTGATGATATTTCTGTTCTAATGTTGGACATGCGAACTGTTCCACTTTTTCTATCCATAAATTCATTTTGTATTCGCAACAAATAAATGCCTGTGGGGCGCTCTATTGTGAATCCTTTACTTTTTAACATTTGTATAACATTATCGAAGCCTATGCGGGAAATTTTTTCATATTTTCGCGTGAAAAATTTCACTTCAAGTTCATTCGTTCCCTCTGCTTCAAGATATATTTGAAAAATTTTTTGTAAAGGGTTAGGCGGCATTGAATATATACTAAATTAATATAAAAAATCTTTATTCAATTTTGATTGTATTAATTTATATATATCTTGTTTGTTGCAGATGCGATTATTTTTGTATATATCTATATTTATTTGTTTGCAAATTTTTTTGAGATCTCCGACTTTATATGCAGAACATCCACGGAGCGGTTTGTTAAGATTATGAATTTCCCACATCTTATTAAGTTTCTGTTGCATTTCTGGTAAACTTCCATTATATAGTCCATACTGTCCTTTATTTTTGATAATATAGAAGGGCGGCGTTGCTGTAGCTGGATGAACATATACATAATAATAGTCTTCTTTAATAAGAGTAACATTTATATTATGCAATGCACAAAGGCAAATAAATGAGATTGGTGACAATATTTTGTTGTTGAGCAAATCATCTTCTATCGATCTTCGCCTCCATTTATTTTTCTTTAATAGTTCCTTATTGCTTCGCAACATTTCTATATGTGATATTTTGCATTCTTTTTCAATAGAAAACGAATTTCTTCCGACGAGGTAAAATGCATCCCACCCTTTGATCATAATATAAAAACACCAAAAAAGAGTATCTTTATATTTTGGAATGAAGACGTCAGTGGATTCTTTCTTTGCTTGTTTATGTACACATTTGGATTCTGACATAGATTTGTTTATATTATCCTTAAAATTGTCCAAATAGCCATGAGTAAACATATGGGGTCGGAGTTGCTGAAGAATGTTCGTCATTTCTACATACTATAACTATAATCTTTATTATCTTTGAAAAAAGATAATTTATATTGTTCTTTTTGTTGCTCTACTACATCTAATTGTGATTGTTGTGTAGAAACATAATGTAAATATTTATCAATCTTTTTAATTATGGTATTATCTAATTCATTCATATTAATAAAAATTCCATTTCTGTTCTCGGTATAGTTTACCTTGTGTGTTTTTAATATCCTAAAAATTTCTATTTGATGAAATTGATCTAATGCTTGTATCTTGTCACGCAAGGCAATTATCTTTTTCATTAAAAAATGTAATCTATATCTTTTAAGTCTTCTTTGCGCCAATACCTTTAGGTTCTATAAGTGTTGCTATAACAGAAATATATTTATCATTTAATTCGAAGCGTTGTCCAATCACGCGGATATTAATAATATCTCCTTCTTTTTGCGTTGAGAAATATTTACTTTGGTGGTGATGATCCCGTGCAATGAATATTACAAGAGGTGAATGTTTGCTATTTATTTCTGCTCTAATGCCTGCCTTTGTGACATTACGAACAATGCAGGATAATTTTGTGCCTTCTACTGGATGGCAAACTTGGCATTCATATGATACATCGAAAATAACATCATTTCCTTTAATTATTCCCGAGGAATAAGTTAATATAGAGATGGAGTTTGGTTTAATATAACCTTCATTATTGCATTTTCCTTCTAATTCGCCACTTAATTTACTTAATAAGATTGAGTCAATATTATTGCCAATAACATTGTATGACAGCTTAATTTTTTTGGATAAGAGCATTTTCATATACAATTTTCTCCGTGGTTTTTTTGATTTCTCTTTTTTGAACATGGTATATAGATATATGTAGAAAATCTATATATATTTATTTTTCAATTTTGTTATATTGTGCAGCAAATGAAGATAAAAACCATGTATTTATATTATCTTGCGTATTAAAATAACGCAGGATGAATTCTTCAATATTGCATAATTTATCGCGTGAAAACCCTCTTCGCACCAAAATTTCATTTTCATTTTGATTATCATCTACAGTGAACAGAATATTTCTCATTGAAACAATGGGACTTTTTTTCATTAATGCATTTAATAAATTTAGTGTTTTTGTCTTCTGTTGGGTTGCGCATTGAAATCCCTTCATATTTCGCCTGGATACTTGTTCTTTGTTCATTATTTTAAATTTAATATTTTTTGTCTTGTCGATACCCATAAATCCAAAGATTGTATTTAAATGGGGTGCATTATATATTTTTTTAATTTCAGCGAAGGATACAATTTTGGCTAAATCATGATGGGCAACTTCGCCCCATTCTTTTTTTTTTAGAATGAAGAATGCCTTATCCATTCTGTTTTCCCCTGCATTATATTTAATAAATGGAATTATATTGCCCTTGGAAGCTTTTATCATAAAGTTTTCTTGTATAACTCTTTTCATTCTGCGGTCGAATCGAGCAAGGGGCTCTAAAGCCCATAGATCATTCAAAATAACTAATTTATGTTCGAAAGAGAGGGCATCGAATAGATGTTCACAGATAAAATCTAATAAAGTTTGTTGGTTGATATTGAATGGTGGGGATTTAAGAATGTCCAGAACAGAGTAAAGTGACGACGCCCAATTATTATCGCAACGTTCATCACTTGTAGCACACCTATATAATCTCTGAAGTGTATTTTTGATATCCACGGTGGGGCGCACCTTCCTTTCTTGGGTATTTTTTAAAATTAGTTTATCTCTTTTATAGGCAAGCGGTCTGCTTCGTTCGTAATAAGAAATTTTCTCATTATCGATATTGAGTGGTTGAAACATATAATAGTCGCCCATGTTTACCATGTGCCCTAATCTCCCAAACATATCTGTCACATATTGATTTTTGTCATTAATTAATTGTGATAATGCAGCATCGATTTGCATAAGAGAATAGGGTTTATTGGCGCGAATACGATTAATTAAGTCTTCCTTCGAATATACATATTGTTCTTTCATAAGATTAGAAATACGACGTATTATCTTGTCTATATTCATCACAATAAAAGTTTCATTGTAGGTATCATCATTAATATTATCGTTAGTTATTTTCTTAAAGGGGGTACATTTATACGAACATTTTTCCATATAATCACAAAGAGATGAATAAGGTTTACTTTCAATATTAAAGGATGATCTGGATTTTTTTGATGCAAATATTTGATTGACTTTCTTATCAATTGAGATATTATTATATGACGCATTGAGTATACAGTCTACCGCATTTTTTTTAAGAATTCTGCTAATCTGTCCAATACCGATCGCTTTTGTTTCTGCTTTGCGGTACATGTATAAGTCGGCTGCTTCTTCTTTATTTAGCTTATTAATCATTGTTCCATATAGATAAAGTTCGACATTACGGTCAACATAAGGCAACTCTTTATGACTGCAATTACGAACCGCCCTTCCTATTACTTGTTCAGTTCTATTAAGATTATACCAAGGCTCCAGAATATGGACCTGTCGAATATTTTTAAAATCAAGTCCTTCGGCTCCTGCTTTTGTAATAATCACAATTTTGACTATTTCACCATTAATATTTGCTGCATCTGTGATAGCTTTCATTTCTATTTTATTTTTATTAGGGGATAAATTTATATCTCCTGTGATCATTGCATACTTAGCAGGTATGAATGGGTTTCCTGATTCTTGGGGGGACATGGTGTCAAAAGATACAGCGGGGTGTGGAGGTGATGCAAAGAGAGAAGGTCGTCCGAATCGAGTGATTCCTATTTCTTCTAATGCAAGAGCTATGGGAATGCACCCTGCATCTAAGTATTGTGAGTATATTAAAATAATTCCGTCTGATTTTTGGATTGTTTTGATAAAGCTTGCAATTTTTGCACTATATTTGTGTATTTTATCCTGTGAAAATATCCGTCCATATTTCTTTAATGGTTTACTTTTATAACTGAAATTTTGTTTTTTTTTGTTATATTTCATAATCCTATTTAACCCTTTCTTTCCATATAATTCTGTTTCATTTTTGATGGGTAACTCGTAAGGGTATATCATATTTAATGCTTGGATGGCATTTCCTATAGCTTCATACCCAAGTCCCGCTTTAACTGATTGTTTGGCGGGAAGTTTTTCCTTTATTTTTTCCACGACAGAATTATAACCTACTTCCTGATAAGGATCCAGTTGTACCATATATAAATCCAGATGTTGTATAGGATTAAGTATACTAATATTATTTATTTGTTTTGTAGGATAAAACCTCCCACGCGCTGTTTTCTTCGTCCGCTCTACTAATACATGCAGAGAGTTTCCCTTTTTAAATGTTTTTGGCCATATTCGGTAAGGAAATGTATATGGATTTTGACCTCGTAGGTAGGATATATAGCCAATGGCTTTAGAAATTAGCATTTCTGTGTTAACTGTCCCATTTTTGTTGAATATATCTGATATTTGGACAGGTGGTCTGTTGTCATTAATATTCATAATATTCAACAACCATACGATTTCTTCGCGATTATTATACATTGGTGTAGCAGAAAGAAAAAGGAGTTTTAGATTGATAGTATTTTTAACAAGTTTTAATAAGTTCATAGCTACTCTTTTTTGTGGATTATCTGCTGAATGTCGTATATTGTGAACTTCATCAATAACAATTAATGAATCAGAAAATCTTTTTTTAATTAATTTTGCTTGTTTATCTTCGTCTTTGACCAGCTTTAATATTCCGTCAATTAAGTTTGTGAATTCGGTATAACCTATAAATTTATATGAAGACCTAATAATTTTATTTACTTCCCGAATAACAAGGTCCCGTGATAAATTTTTCATATTCATCGGGTTTATTTCCTTTAAATAAGAGTTACCAGTACACGCTTGTAAATTCCATATGCCATTTATTTTTTTAAGTTTTCGGTGATCAAATAATTGTGTTTTAAAATTTTCTTTTACATTAGGCGAAGCTATAACCCATATTTTTTTCATATTATTTGTTCGCTTTTGATATTCTCTTTGTGTTTCGCAAACGGAAATAGCGGAACATGTTTTACCCGTTCCGAGTCCATGATATAGTAGTAAACTATTATAGGGTGTTTGTGAAGAAAGAAAATTGCGAACAAAAAGTTGGTGCGGCATTAATTCAAATTCTTTTTCATGACAAAGAAAATTTCCATATTCGCGCACGTTATGGATGTCTTCTTGAGGGTAGCGTGTATCCCAAAATTGCCGTTGTTCGCTTATTTTGATATTAAAATCTTTACTACCCACAAGTGGATATAAAAAATCATATTTTTCTTTAATAATATTTTCACTATCGGTATTTTTGTCCATATTAATATACTATGAGATTAATCTATATTTATCTAATGTATTATTTATTTTGTTAATGAGGTCTTTCTTTTCTAAATGATAAGGTCGTATAAATGATAAACATTTGTCTAAACTTAGCCATTTTACTTGACTTACCTCGCTTTTTTGAAAGTCGTGTGCTGCTACTGCCCCATCATTGAGCATACCTATAAAATATTTGGATTTATAAGATTTAAAGTTGGATCCTGTGTATATTTCTTCGAATGGTATCATATTTTGAATAATATCAATATCGCGTTTACTGTACCCAGTTTCCTCTTCAAACTCGCGCAAGGCGCAATTAAGATCGTTTTCCTGATAATTTCGACGTCCTTTGGGAAATTCCCATTCGGGAACTTCCCATTGAGTGGTGCTTTTTTCTATTAACATCTTAAGATTATATTTCTCTCCATTTTTGAGTTCATGTCCTTTGGTTATCGCATTGAATTTATCTTTAGATAAACCTTCTTCTCCACGATATTGCATACCAATAAATTCGCCCCATAGCCCCTGCCATAATGTTTTAAAATCGTTTTTAATGATACTTTCTTTTTCATCGTTTGTCATTTCATTGATGAGATTACTGAGATGTAAGGGTGAATATATTTTATATTTTCCTCTCATAAAATCAACGAATCCTAAGCTATTTTTTCTGCATATCATGAGATATTCTCTTTTTCCTTTATGTATTCTAAAAATTATAAGTCCAATACTTGTAATAGGTCTTTTACATTGATGATATAAATGTCCTTGTTTTCCACAATTATTGCAAAAACTGTATTTTGCCATATTTATGTAAAAATGAAATAGTTTTTATATTCTTTGCTATATAATGAATCCAGAAGTTTGGGGTCCTCCTTTTTGGTTTACTTTGCATACTATGTCAATGACATATCCTGTTCATCCAAATACTGTTACAAAAAAGAAATATTATGAGTTTATTACTAATCTACCGATTTTTATCCCCAATGCCGATATAGGCAATCATTTTGCAAAATTATTAGACGAATATCCAGTAGAGCCTTATCTAAGTTCACGAATGTCTTTTATTAAGTGGATACATTTTATCCATAATAAAATTAATGTATCTTTAGGTAAGCCTGATATGCCTTTTTACAAATTTTTAGAATGGTATCATAAACAGTATATTCCAAAGGACATTATTGATAAAGAAAAAACACAATGGAATAAAAGGTATATAGAAATAAGTATCATTGTGATCTTAATATTATTGGTATGCTACTGCTGGAAAAAATAAATATGGTATATAGGTATATGAAATTAGAATTATTAATTTTTGGTATTACAGGATTTTTAATCATGAATACTTATTATGATGGTAAATATACAAAAATGTTAATGTTAGGGCAAAAATATTTCAAGATGGGAATGTTTGGTTTTATTGGTATATCTATTTATCTATTTATAAAAAAAAATCCAAAACAATCAAAATCATTACTTGGACATGCAAACGATATTATTCGTTATATGCCGATAGATCGGAATACAGCAGATATGGTCGCCCCATTCTTTGATTTTACTTCAGCACAACAAAAATTATCAGAAGAAATTGTTCCTCCACAAACAAAGCGTATGATGCGGTCAGGTCTGAAGCCTAACTCGCGCTCTGTGAGTGAAACGAAGAAAAAATATGTTGCATCTAACCAAAGTTGGAAATGTGCACATTGCAACAGTCAACTTGCAGCGAGTTTTCAGGTAGATCATATCATACGTTTGGCTGATGGCGGGACAAATCATATTGATAATTTAGAAGCTCTTTGCTGTAATTGTCACGGAAAAAAAACCATGATTGAAAATATGAAATAATAATCTATAGAGAGATTAATATGGATGAATGGACGTCCTTTGATCCTTTTAGTACAACTCTGACTGCAATATATTTTATAGTTTTTTTTATTCTTTTTCCATGCCTCCTGTATATTAAATTTAATGGAGCAACTAATTTTATTCAATTGGTTATAAATGGTATCAAAGATGTGTATCATTATATTGAATTATTGCTCTTGCCCATTTTTAGATTTTTGAATCCATACCCTTTTCAATCTATGATGTTACAGTTTTTCTTTTGTTATTTGATATTCTTTGCAATTTTTATTACACATCCCTTTCCTATTCTTAAACGATACGCGAATACAGTAGATACAGTATTATATAGTTTTTTAGGGTTTTTCCTTCTTATGCTCTTTATACAATTTGTCGTTCCCTTTTCCTCAGAAAAAGGGGGGAAGTCCCATCAACCAGCTGGATTTAAACCAAATAAATTACATCTTCGTCGCAATATACCTATGTATCTTGGTCTCTTGATGTGCATTACTATTATTATTCTTTTAGCAGTTGCAATAGCATATTTGGGGGCTCACAGTCCTGATGCAAGTTGGATGATTATGACAGCAGCTGTTGTTGTTATGTGTATTGGCATTTTGGTTGTATTGTCTACATTCCTTTCGCAATTTACTGGAATTAATGTCCCGTCACCCATGGACATATTCCACTACTTTTTCTCAAAGCAGATGTTTAAAGATGCTCTCGCCTACATAGAATATAGCATCAAGACAACCCCACCAGCTGTTTATGTATTATTAGCATTTGAAATAAGTTATTTGGTTGCTTATGTTTTGCTACCCATTCTTGGAAATGCTATTTATTTAAAGAGTCCTGGTAATAAAGATTACAAATGGCTTTTGAAAAAAAATATACGATCATTACATTCAAACATTTTATCACAAAAGGAATATTTAAATTCATTAAAAGGTGGCATTGATATCGATTGGACAAAAGTGGAAGGTGTAAGTGATTTGGATTTGAAGTCTATGTTATATGACGCAGGTTATACAGCTGCTACGGAACCCGCTGCTTCTGTATTTGTGAGGCAAAGTCAAGCCAAAGTTCTTGCCGTAATGCAAGAAATTCAAGATCTTAAAGATAGACAACAAGGTTATAAAGACGAGGAAAAGCAAAATAAAGATTACTCTTCGAAGCAGTTACTAAGAGAACCTATATACACCGATAAAGAGGTTAAATTAGGATCTTTTGAGGATTTGAAAGTTGGCGATGATTATAATTATCAATACACACTTTCTGCGTGGGTTTTTGTACATAATCAGGCTCCGAATTTTCGCTATAGTGCAGAGAAATTCACATCCTTATTGAATTATGGTGATAAACCTAATATTTTATATAATATTAAAACGCAAACTTTACGTTTTGTTGTAAAAACAAATGATGAGGAAAAAGTAGTTTTTGAAACAAAGGGGTTTCCTTTGCAACGGTGGAACAACATCGTCATCAATTATGATCATGGTACTTTAGACATTTTTATAAATGCCAAATTAGTGGCTTCAATACCATCAATTATTCCTGATATGAAATTCGATGTGGCTGTTTCTGGCGAAAAAGATGGTATTAGTGGTGGCATTTGCAATGTGGTGTATTTTTCTGGGAATCTTTCGATGGATCGTATACAATTATATTATAAATTACTAAGTTCACAACGATATCCCGTTTTTGGATCACCTGTCAATGAATATTTAAAAAAACCATTGAACGATCTATCTAATTTATATCATGAACATAGGACGGCAGCAATTATTTTAGGAGTAATGAGTTGTGTAATTATTCCCGTGGTTGTTTGGCATAAATCAAGATAAGAAAATCATGTATTTAATTTAAATTCATGATTCTTTAGAAATATTCTCATACTATGATATATAATGAACATTATCGGCAAACTTATTATAGCCATAGTCATTTTGGTCATCTTGTATACTTTATACCAGTGGTACTTTTCGGGCAGTGGGTCTACGACTATTATAACAGGTCCTATGGCGGGCGAAAACCCGACCCAGAAGAATTTGGGGGATCGTGTAGCTAATATAGGATCTGCGCATTACAGTTATTCTGTGTGGATTTATGTCAAAGACTGGAGTTATAGATTTGGCGAGCCCAAGATTCTCTTCTCTCGCAAGGATGGTCTCGGGCAGGTTGGACCTCAGGTGGTACTGGGTGGCGATCAAAATACTGTCACGGCGATGGTATCCCAGCAGGGCGGACCCGGTGTCCCAGCCTTCACAGAGTGCCAAGTTACTCAAGTGCCTATTCAAACTTGGGTTAATATTATTGTTGTATTGAACCAGCAAGCTTTAGATATATATATCGATGGTAAATTGACGCGTACTTGCGTATTGCAGGGAACGCCAAGCTTGGATAGAGACGCGGGCTTGTGGGTCTGCCCGGGCGTGGGTCAACATAACCAGCGCGGCTTCGATGGATATCTTTCAAGTTTTAGGGCATTCCCATATCCATTAAATCCGCGCCAAGCATACGAAATATATCGCGAGGGACACGAAGGTGTCAGTGTCAGTCTGTTCAATAAATACAGACTCAAATTGGCATTCTTAAAGGGCAATCACGAAATGGGAAGTTTTGAAATCTAATTTCTTCCTTATAGTATATATATATGAATAGAATCAAAAACGTTTTTTCCAATTTGGGTAAAGGGGGTAACAGAATCTTTAGCAAATTCGGTGGGCGCGCCGCATATGGCTCGACGCAGAATTTTTTTAAATCAAATACTTTAATCGCAAAAGTCGCCTTTTTATTGTTAATGGTTATCTTTTTCCTCATCGTGGTAAGAATGGGGACGGCGGCGATGGTGTGGGCGGCGAAGCCACCAGCAGATCCTTCATTCTGGATATCGGGTAATTGCAACGTAGGGTCCGCCGGCTGTAATTATTCACGCTATCAACCAAATGCAAATATCGGAAATTCATGGGTACAGGGATCTTGTCCGGTAAATAAATGCCAAAAGAGCAGTTGTCAGACGGTTTTGCGTTCGAAGAATGGGAGATATGGCATCGAATTTAGTTGGTCTATCTGGCTGTGGATTGATAAAATTGGAAATGTGGCACAGCAATCCAGCGCGGCGCAGAGACAACACATATTTAGCAAAGGGAGCGCTACCGTGAGTAAAGATGTTGGTCCGGCGGACGGCGCGGGACCGGGCGATTACACTGGAATGATGACCCCAAATAATGCTCCGGGGCTCTATTTGGATACACAAAAAAATACGCTCTGGGTGGTTATGAATACGTTCGATAATATTGATGAAGAGATTCCAATAAATGATATTCCTATGCAGAAATGGATAAATGTTATTATTCGTAATGAAGGGAGAATTTTAGATGTATACATCAATGGAACTATTGCGGTTAGACACAAATTATCCAGTGTCCCAAAACAAAATTATGGAGACGTTCACGCGTCGAAGAATGGAGGGTTCAATGGGCGTTGGTCTCTTCTTCGTTATCACGACCACGCTTTAAATACTACAGAAATTATGAATATTGTAGGCGCTGGTCCTGATCTCCGCACATGCACAAGCACTCCGGTCGTGCCACCATACCTCTCCATGCAGTGGTATTTCGATAATCCTAACGATGTCGGAAACGCGGTTGTTTATCAGGGGGCGCTCGCAAATTCGCTGGGCGCAAACTCCCAAAATTTTACGGGTGGGCTCACCGGCGGGACGAGATAATGAAGCTGTCCTTATAAGATAATAATTCAAATATTAAATTATTATCTAAGACGAATAAAGTATTGGCGATGAAGATCTCTGACGGTCGTATGTAGGCATACTCTCTCCGCGACCACCGTATTTGGCATTTCTGTCTTGTTGTGCAATGTACTGTGACATTGATTTTGTTTTTGATCCATAGCGATTGTAATAGTCATCCCTATCTCTATATGTTCCATTGTAATTTCTATCTCTATATGTTCCATTGTAATTTCTATTGTAACTTTTATCACCTGCCCCTCTCATATCATAATAACGTGTAAAATCGAATTGATCGCCATTGTATCCGCTCTTGGAGCCGCCATTGTATCCGCTCTTGGAGCCGCCATTGTATCCGCTTTGGGAGCTGCCATTGTATCCGCTCTGGGAGCTGCCATTGTATCCGCTCTGGGAGCTTCCGTTATATCCGCTCTGGGAGCTTCCGTTATATCCGCTCTGGGAACCTTGTTGGTAGTAATGATCATTGAAATAGGGTTCTGGATTATAAAGTTGATATCTACCGTTTTTATAATAATACCATCCTGAACTTCTGCTCGTGCCTGGTCGCAGTCCCGGATATTCACAGACTTCTTTCATTGGAAATACTTGCCCTGACATGCAGGATTTTCTATCTTTGACATAGATGCAGCTTCGATAGCCTCTGTCTGTGCCTACATAGCAGTATCCTTTTTGTGGGGGCTTTTGAATTGCACTTCTGGTTGAAGAGTCAGGCATTACAGGTTGAGCTGCATTGACAGGCGGACGTGGGGCATTAATCGGTTCAGCTAAAGTGGAGGTTCGTTCGGCTGTGGGCGGCGCGGGAGTCGGTGAGGGCGATAATTTAGCTTCAACTTTTTTAACAGTATCACCAATTCCCACCGCAGCTATAGATTTTACTACACCTCGTTTAATAAAACTCCCAGCTTTTTCCGTAAAAGAAAATAATCCTCCCCCCTTCCGTTTTAAATATTGATAAATATATTTCCCAAAAACAGCCAACAATATCACTAATATAATTAATTTAACAATTTTGGACATACCCATTCTATATAAAAAAGAACATATTTTATTTTGATTTATGAGTTTCTTGTAATAATATTTGAAAATTTGTCCATTGTTTCTAATTTTTTAATAGTTTTCTCTAAATTTTTTTCACTATCGCTAACATTGTTAAATAGATAAGAGGTGTTAGGCGCCTCTTCATTCTTCTTTACTTGCTTATAAATTATGTTTATCTTTGATTTTACTTTTTCAATAATAGAATTATTTGAATACAAAGGAATATCGAGATTTATATTTTCAGTGATCAAAGAGACAGCAAAGTATAGAATATATTTTCTTTTATTTTTTGCTGAGGTAGTATATTTAATACAAAATAGATCTAATAATGCTAATAAAATATTTTTAATCTGTTGTGACCTTTTTTCACCTATTGTTCCCAGAAGCTCCCAAACCATCCAGATGACCTCCATTTGAAATTTTGGGGCGACGGGGATTGCACTCCTTCTCTCTGCCAGACATTTTGATTTTTTCCTTATACACATTTTGTCGAATTCTAATATCCATTCTATCCAAAAACAAGATTTTATCGTTTCTCGACTTTTTAATAAATGGTAGGCTAATTCATTTATAGCAATATACAACTCTTGTGGATCTTTGGGGCGAAAGATTAACTGTGCATATTGGGCACTATCTGCTTTCAATGTTTGCGTCAGTTGGGTAATATCAAAGTACTCTTTGTCTATTTTTATAGAGTCAAAGCTATTGCTTTTTCGCGATTGGGCTATGATTGTTGTCATTTCTGCAAAGAGCATTCGAATTTTGTTATTATTTCTCATACGCAGTTCCTGTCCAGCATATCCATTCGCCATTATCGTTTTAAATGCTTCAAAGCGCATTTTCATATACAATGGGAGTTTCGGATTGCTTAAATGAATGTTATAACTCATAAAATACAATAGTATATTCCATATATCAAGATAGTGTCCTGCACAAATAAACTCTGCACCCCAATAACACGCAGGTTCTATTTTTCCATTAAATAATGCCTTTAGTAATTCTTTTTTAGCATCACTTTTTTTAAATTTCGAGAAGGTGATGCCCAAAAATTTCTTTTTATTCCGTACGTCATTTATTTCATTTTCATTCATTATATTAAATTTTTACAAAAAAAATACCATTAATACATATAAGAATGTCTGTCTATAAAAATATTATGAAATTTTATGCAAAATCAAGTATTTGGACCAAATTACTATTGTGGGTTTTCGTTATTTTTATTATTGCGGGATTAATGAGAAAGTATACACCAGTTCGAGAAGGATTTATTCAAAAGGAAGCTTTTATTTTGAAGGAGGGACCAGATGTATTTGATGACTTTTATGCTTCCATCTATGATGATCTTGTATTTAGCAACGTTAAGAATGATTTTGAAATAGGGGAAATTATTAATACTACAAAGGCATCTTCTGCCAGCCGTCTCTTAGATATCGGAACTGGGGCAGGGCACCATGTGGATTTATTTACCAAAAAAGGGATTGATGCCACGGGTCTCGATATCTCTCCCGCAATGATTGAGAGAGCGCAGAAATTATATCCTAATTCACAATTTATGCTCGGAGATGTTTTAGACTTCATGTTATTTCCTGAGCAGTCCTTCACTCATCTAACAGCTCTTTATTTTACAATTTATTATATTAAAGATAAATTACGATTCTTTGAGAATTGCTTTGATTGGTTAATGCCCGGGGGGTATTTGGTGCTTCATTTGGTAAATCGTGATCAGTTTGATCCTATTGTGGAGGCAGCTGATCCATTATTTATGGTTTCGCCGCAAAAATTTTCTAAGAAAAGAATAACAAATTCTTTAGTTAAGTTTAAAGATTTCCAATATAAAGCTGATTTCACTCTTGAAGATGGGCAGAATCTTGGTATTTTTACTGAAACCTTTAAAGATGATAATTCCAATAATTTTCGACAAAACATTCATAAACTTTATATGGAACCCCAAAAACACATTCTTGGACTTGCAAAAGATACAGGATTTATTTTATTGGGGAAAATAGATATGATAACAGTTCAATATGAATACCAATATATATATATACTCGAAAAACCACAATAACGAAAATTATCTGTATTTAATTCTTGTTAACATCTAATATGATGAAATTATATATCCTATTAGGTATTATTATTTTGTATGTGTTGTTTATTCTCTATTGTAAAATATTCTACAGATTTTGGTCGACACAACCAGTATTTCATTTTCATAATTTATATTATTGGATTTTTCCACCCGGTATCATCCAACATTCTCTGCCCCCTTTGACCAAATTTTATGATCACAATGTAACATTTAATTTTTGGACAGCTATTTCTGATGAAACAAAGGACAAATTTTATAATCTGAATAAAAAATATTATTTACAGGATAAAACGATATCCTATAAACCAACACGTGAATCTATTTTAAGTTATTTTGAACATCACAATGATCCCTGTTTTATAGCGCTTTTATATAAGGAAGACCCACTTTATCACTATTCTAAAAAAACGATTATTCCAAGGCAAACTTGTATTGCTTCTTTGACAAGCCGCCCCCTTACCATTTATTTGCACGATAATCCCTTAAAGGTGAATTACGTAGATTATCTCTGTGTTCACAAAAAACACCGCAAAAAAGGAGTGGCTCCCAAAATGATTTACAGTTATTACTATCAGTCGCGACGTAATAATGATATCGTTGCCTATCTATTCAAAAGAGAGGGGGTGGGAACCTTCATTACCCCTATGACGGTTTATAGTACATATGGCTTCACCTTGAGTATCCCAAAAAATAATCCTTCCATTATTAAACCTCTTTTAATAAATAGTGGCAATTTTCAATTGTTTTACCATTATCTTCAAAATATTAAAACTGATTATCCATGTTTTGTTAGACCTGCCTTCTCCAATTTAAAGTATTTAATGGAAAAAAAATTAATATATATCTTTCTCTTGAGAGACAAATATACATCTATTGGGTGTTATGTATTTAGAAATCCTTTTACTTACTATGAAGATAAAGGGGCGAGTATTGATTTAATTGCATCCCATTGTTCTAATGAGGATCACATAGATACTTTCATTCAAGGGTTTTACAATTGTCTTTCACAAATTGATTATTCCTATGAATACTTAATTATAGAAAACATATCCATGAATGGTCTGATTATAAAAGATATTCGCCAAACAAGAAAATATATTTTTAAAAGTCATACTTCTTATTATCTTTATAACTTTGGATACCGCCCTTTTAGATCAAAAGATGTTTTTTTACTTTCCTAATGGTGCTATCATATGATAAACGGTATTATCATAACAACCACTTATAAAAAACTTTTTTAATAGGGAAATATTGGTGTGTACTTTTCGCCGTGCTATGATTTTCCCTAATGCACGCGCACCTTCATCCTCGATTTTATTATTTACTAAATTTATTTTTTGCAATGTGTTATTTTTTTCCAACATGGCACTTAGGGTTTGTGCCCCCTTGTTGCCTATATTATTTCCTTCAAGATTTAATGATATCAGATGGTTGTA
>PVMS01084350.1_pt1 | contig 18648 bp, 19 predicted proteins | sample 1853461 | NCBI WGS metagenome assembly PVMS01 (sample SAMN08582032, study PRJNA380276) | Marine sediment metagenome, whole genome shotgun sequencing project. | isolation source: ocean sediment barecode stripped | collected 2017 | reverse complement strand
ATCGTCAACCAAGAAACTCACGCCTTGACCTTGACATCTGACGAAGTGTCGGCATATTCTAATCTCAAAATAACAGCTAACGAGGACTTGCCTAATATGTTGATAAAGTTGTTCCTGGCGTTTACGCTCATTCCCTTCTGTGAAATCTATCTACTAATAAAGATCGGAAATTATTTGGGGGCGTTCAACACTATTCTTGTTGTCATTATAACGGGGTTTCTAGGCGCATATCTGGCCAGGCTTCAGGGAACCAAAACCATGATGAGAGTCAGAGAAAGTCTGAACCGTGGAGAGCTGCCGGCAGAGGAAATGTTGGATGCACTCTTGATCTTTGTTGCCGGCATCGTGCTGCTCACTCCCGGATTCATCACCGATGTAGCAGGTATCGGGATCCTCATACCTAACACGAGGGCATGGTTTAAACGCTGGCTGCGCAGAAAATTTGATCAGTGGATCTCAGAAAACAGGTCCAACGTCATCGTTTATTAGCAATCACACCAAATAATGTTCCGGGCAAAGACATAGTTCAAGTATCACATTAACGAGGTGGCGGTTCCTCCTGTACGGCAGTCCTTTCTCGTTTAAGGCCCTCAAATCGTTTTATGAATTTCATGATGGTCGATATTAGGGCAGTCTCAGGATGAACCTGTATGGACCGACCCAGATTCACCACGGCGAAGAGAAGATCTCCAAGCTCTTTCGCTGCTTTCTCAGAATTCCCTTCTTTTATAGAAACCTTCAACTCTGTCAATACCTCATCTAATTTCTCGAGAAGACTCTGAACGTCCGGCGAGTCGCATCCGAGTTTGGCGGCACGTTCACCGATACGATAGGCTCGCATCAAGGCCGGCAAATTCTGCGGGACTGAATCGAGAGAGGCGTGTTGGACTGGATCTTTGTCTTTGGCCTCGGCCATCTTGATTTCGTGCCATCTTTGTCTGACCTCGTCTGAGCTTGATACCTGCGCCTGCCCGAACACGTGGGGATGACGCCGAATCATCTTTGCGGTAATCGTCTCCACCACATCCCCCAAGTTGAAATTCCCTGCTTCCTCAAAAATTCGTGCCAGAAAAATGATGTGAAAGAGAAGGTCTCCCAATTCATCACGCACGTCTCCGTGGTTACCCGAGTCAACGGCTTCAAGAACTTCATAAGCCTCTTCCAGCAGATAGGCCTTGATTTGGCCTGGTGTCTGCTCACGGTCCCACGGGCAACCGTCTTCGCTTCGCAGAATCTTGACCAAGGCAATAAGACCTTCAAAGCCGGCAGGCAGCGAAACTATAGGTTTTTCCAAGCTTCCCTCAATGCCTTGACGTTATCGCCAAATTTTTTCTTCATTTCCGTTGGCACGATGGCGACCATCTTTTCGGAGATAATGCTTACATAGGGTGCCAGGAGAGAATCCCTGATAACAGGGGATTTCTGGGGAAGAAAGGTTAGAAGGGGAACCAGCAGAACGGACACAATAAGTATGGCCTTCACAAGGCCAAAGGTGCCACCGAGGACGCGGTCGGCCCAGCCCAGAGTAACGGCCTTGAATACGTGTTTAAGGATGACGCCCACCAGTCCCACGGCAAGAAACAGGACGGTGAAAGCCAAAAAGAAGCTGACGATATTCAAGAAGGACTTGTTGCCGATGAAATGAGAGAGGAGGTGTGCCACAATCGGATAATAGCTGAAAGCGACAAAGAAACCGACAAAAACGCCGACAATGGAGGTCAGTTCCTTAATAACTCCCCTGAAAATGCCGCGAATAAGGCAAAACCCAACAATAACGGCAATCAGGATATCAAGGATATTCATGGATGTCTGTGTTTTTATTAAGATTTCAAGTTGTTGACGCTGTAACAAATGGCCCCTTTCAAGTCAAGGGATTTTTCCGTCAAAGCAAGGGGCGACCCTGCCTGACTTTTGTAGTTTGCAAAAGTGTTCCAAAGTGATATACGTGCAATCCTCACCATGAAGACACGGACAGTTCCTCTCCAACCGGAAACTGCTGATTCCCAGGGCCTCAAGATTACCTTTAGCGACAATCTTGCGGCAAGAAGCCTGTTTGGCGAACGCAATCAGCATATCCAGCAGATAGCAGACGCCCTAGATATCCAGATCCACGTTAGGGGCAATGCCGTGAGTGTCCACGGGGATGCAATCACTACACAGCTTGTCGAGAAGCTCCTTAAAGAACTGTATGGCATGGTTGAGGAAGGGTATCCGATTTACGGAAATGATATTGACTATGCCATCCGCATACTGAGCAGTGATGATCGCGTCAAGCTGAAGGATATTTTCCTGGATACCGTCTACATCACCTCTAAGAAGCAGCCTATTACACCCAAGGGTCTGTCACAAAAGAAATATATTGACGCTATCCGGAAGTTTGACATCGTTTTTAGTATCGGTCCTGCCGGCACCGGCAAGACCTACTTGGCCATGGCCATGGCAGTTTCTTCGCTTGCAAAAGGTCATGTCAATCGCATTGTCCTAACCCGTCCCGCTGTGGAGGCTGGGGAGAAACTGGGCTTTCTGCCTGGAGACCTTTACGAAAAGGTCAATCCGTATTTGAGACCGCTTTACGATGCCCTCCACGACATGATGCGCTATGAGAAGGCCTCTCGACTCATTGAGCAAGGTGCCATAGAAGTGGCCCCACTGGCGTTTATGAGAGGCAGGACTCTCAATGACTCCTTTGTTATCCTGGATGAAGCCCAAAACACTACCTCAGAACAGATGAAGATGTTCTTGACACGCCTCGGATTCAGTTCAAAGGCAGTTATTACCGGTGATATCACCCAGACTGACTTGCCCGACGGCAAGGTTTCAGGTCTTGTTCAGGCACAATCTATCTTGCAGAATATTGATGGGATACGCTTTGTACTCTTCTCTAAGAAGGACGTGGTCCGACACCGATTGGTCCAAGATATTATCAAGGCTTATGAAGACCTTGATGAGCAACAAACCACGGATCGATCACGGTAATCGGGCGAAAGTAAAGAATCCTGGCCCACAGGACCAGGCTTTGATTTCACCCCATAGGGGTGCAGTACAAATCGCCGACAAACATGCTGGAATGTTGAATAATTGACTGGCATAGCCAAACACCTCTGACCTGGCCCAGAGGACCAGGTTTTTCAGGACTAAATAAAATGAAGCACATGAGTCAGAGTGAAAAGAGGAAAGAGAGCGGTGTAGCCTTTTTTGAGCGGACCCACCATCGTTCAGAAACCATGTTGTTTCTGTTGTTTGGGACAAGTCTTCTTATTGCTCTGCTCCTCTTTCCCAATCTCTTGATGACTGTTCCCCGGTATCAGGCTGGTGACGTGGTCCAAAAGGACATCAAATCGCCAAAGGACTTTCTGATTGAGGACAAAGAGGCCACTCAAACCAAGCGGGAAGAGGCTGCCCAATCAGCACTGAGCATTTATGATCTTGACGATGGCCTGTCGGCCAAGCTTGCCAACAGTATTGCACAGGCTTTTGAACATATGAGAAACCTTGCCTCGGGAGGCAAGCCTGGTGTTACCGGCCAGGAACAACCTAGCAACGGGAAGGATCATGCAACACCAACTGGTGCCGACGCGCCAGTTTCTGAACCCGCTTCGCCTCATGATTTGATCTGGAAAGAAAAAAAGCATTTTGAAAACATGCTGGGCATCCAAATCAGCAGTGACGCATACAAGATATTAGAAAAGGAAAACTTCTCTGAGGCCATTCCAGAACAGATTAGCCACTTACTTCGGACCGCGCTTCAGAATGGGATCGCAGCTAACAAACAACTTTTGTTCCAGGAACGGGACAAAGGGGTTGTGGTTCGCAGACTCTCATCAAAAGAAGAGCTTTCCGTCGGCAATCTGCAGAAGTTTTACAGTCTTGACGAGGCCCAGGTAGCCATAGCTAACACTGGAAGGGAAGTGATCAAGGATGTCAGCTATTCGGTCCGTAAGCTGATAGTAGATATGGCACAGCGTTTGACTCAACCCAACCTTACACTTAACAAAAGGGAAACTGAAGAACGCAGAGAAAGGGTGGTTGCGGAAGTCAAAGCAGTGTTAGCCCAAGTCAAACAAGGAGAGATGCTCTTACGGGAAGGGGAAAAAGTAACAGAAAACGATATAGTTAAGTTAAACGCGCTAGAATCTGAAACCAGAAGCGGGCAGTTGTTTACAAGCGGTGCAGGCTTTGTGCTCCTTGCCATGATATTCTTTGTCATCTCGTTCCATGTTAATCTTAAAGTGTACGGCGCACCGGCCATAAACAATAGAGACTTGCTGTTCTTGTGCCTAATGCTCATCATTTTGTTCTTCTTGAGCAAAGTGTCAGCCTCCCTGGCAACCGGTATCGCAGGAAGTATCCCTTATTCAATAGAAGCTTCTTCTCTCTTATACGCCATACCTGTCGCAACCGGTTCCATGATCGTGTGCCTGTTCATGGGACTACGTATAGCGCTCCCCTTTTCGCTGGCCATGGCGTTCGTCGTGGCCTTTCTATTCGAAAACCCATTCGATATGTTTATGTTTTTCCTGCTCAGCAGCATCGTCGGGTCCTATTGGGTTCGGACCTGCAAGGAACGTGGCACCTTGATCAAAGCTGCCCTGAAGGTGGGACTGGTCAACATGCTGGTGGTGACTGGACTGCACATGTTTAAGGGGTCCGGGCTTGATTTGAACCTTGTTTGGGACTGGACGTTCAGCTTTGCAGGTGGTGTCACTTCAGGTATCTTGGCAACTGGATTTGCTCCTGTCGTAGAAATGACGTTTGGCTATACAACAGACATCAAGTTATTGGAGTTGGCCAATTTAGACCGTCCTATCCTCCGGAAGCTCATGCTTGAGGCTCCCGGAACTTATCACCACTCCGTCGTTGTAGGCAGTCTTGTGGAGGCCGCTGCCGATGCTGTTGGCGCCAACCCGCTCTTGGCCAAGGCGAGTGGATATTACCACGATGTCGGTAAGGTCAGGAAGCCCCTTTATTTTATTGAAAACCAGGTCGGAGGCGAAAACAAACACGACAAACTGGCGCCATCTATGTCGAGCCTGATACTTATCGCCCATGTGAAAGATGGTGTGGAGATAGCCAGAAATCATAAGCTTGGAAGAGCCATTATCGATATCATTCAACAGCATCATGGTACCGGCCTAATCAGCTATTTCTACGAAAAGGCCAGACAGCTGAAAGGCGAGGATGCTGTAAACATGGAGCATTTCAGACATCCGGGTCCCAAGCCACAGACCAAAGAGGCTGGCCTTGTCCTAATGGCCGACGCAGTGGAAGCGGCTTCCAGGTCTCTTGAAAACCCTACACCGGCCCGCATCAAGGGACTTGTTCAAAAAATCATTAACAATTTGTTCCTAGATGGGCAGCTGGACGAGTGCGAACTTACCCTAAGAGATCTCCATGAAATAGCCAGGAGTTTTAACAAACTTCTAACCGGTATTCACCATCACCGAATCGAGTATCCAGATGGGGGGGCCCGGGTCGACACTGGGACCAACAGACCAAATGGAAATTCTGATAGAAGACAGGCAAGATCGTCACAGGATGGCCCACAAGGAGATCCAGGGGAAGGCAAAGGCAATCTTAAACGCCTTGGAATGTCCTGACGGAGAGTTGTCCATCCTTATTGTGGATGATGCGGAAATAGCCAAGATCAACAAGACATACTTGGGCCGGTCCGGCCCCACCAACGTAATTGCATTTCCTATGACAGAGGGCCGGTTTGGAGACATCAACCCCAACCTCTTAGGAGATGTTGTCATATCCCTCGACACAGCGGCCCGCGAGGCACGAGATGATTGTGTGTCTCTTGAATCAAGATTTGATCAGCTTTTGATTCACGGGATCTTGCACCTTTTTGGATTCGACCACGAGAAAAGCTCTCAACAGGCTGAGGAAATGACAGTCAAAGAGGAACAGTTGCTCGCAATGTTGTAGGCGGGCAAAGGCTATAGGAGCCGGTCGCAGCGAAGCGAAGATCCCGCTTCAGTGGGGAATGATGGAATATTGGAATGTTGGGTCTTTGCTCAAGCGTCACTGGCACAACAACCCAATCTCTCGCGACACAGGCGCCGTCCGCAAGTTAGACAGTATCCAGCAGCCATAGAACGTAGCGTACTCGGAATGCAGAATGGGGGTAGTTGAATGGTGCAATAATGGATTGTTGCTCAATTGGGAGATAATCTCAAACCCAATATTCCATCATTCCAATGTTCCACTATTCCATTCCTATACAAGGCTGCTCCATTGGCAGCTAACCAGATTGTGAGGTAATCATTATGCCCGGTCTAGCAGTTAACGTTGATCATGTAGCTACTCTCAGAGAAGCTAGAGAAATAAATATTCCGGACCCCGTAACAGCCGCGGCGATGGTAGAGTTGGCAGGTGCAGACGGGATAGTTGTCCATCTCAGAGAAGATAGGCGACACATTCAGGATCGAGATGTTCGAATTCTCAGGGAAACGGTTAAGACCAAGTTGATCTTGGAAATGGCTGCAACTTCTGCAATGGTGGCCACGGCTGTGGAGATCAAGCCCGACCTCGTGACACTAGTTCCAGAAAAGCGGGAGGAGTTAACCACTGAAGGCGGCCTCGATCTGCATCTACACAAAGATGCGGTATCCGATGCAGTCCAAGCTCTTCAGCAAGCGGAAATACCTGTGAGCATTTTCGCTGACCCTGATCTGGATCAAATCAAACTTGCTCATAGAACAAATGCCAACTTTGTAGAGATTCATACGGGAACATTTTGCGACGCAGTTACGCAAAAGGAACGTTCCGAGTGCTTCGAAAAGATTGTTAACAGCGCAAAGCTTGCTCACAAATTAAAACTTGGGGTCAACGCCGGTCACGGGTTAGGATATCAGACTGTCAAGGCGTTCAAAGGGCTTTCTGAAATCGATGAGTTTAGTATTGGTCACAGCATCATTGCCCGTGCAGTTCTGGTGGGCCTGGATCGGGCCGTAAGAGAAATGATTGCACTGATTAAAGAGTTGTAGGCTGATTTAGGAATGCGGAATGAGAGCGCATAGCGCATAGCGCAAAGGGCAGAGCGTGAAAGAACAAAACGCTATGCGCCATGAAGACGGGCCTAACGGGCTCAACCGGCCAATCTTTTTAACTTTAGGCACTTTCAGTTTAACTCTAGGCACTCTAGGCACTTTAGCTCACTTTAGGCACTTTCAGTTTAACTTTAGGCACTTTTACTTAGACTCTAGGCACTTTCAGTTTAACTTTAGGCACTTTAGCTCACTCTAGGCACTCTAGGCACTTTTACTTAGACTTTAGGCACTTTCACTTCAACTTTAGCTCACTTTAGGCACTTTAGGGCACTCTAGGCACTTTACCAACATGATCTACGGTATAGGAATCGACATGGTAGAGGTCTCTCGGATTCAGAAGGCCTTGGAGCGGTGGGGAGATCGATTCCTCAAACGGGTCTTCACTCAAGCCGAGATCGAATACTGTCGCCATAAAGCGCATGCTGCTTCACGATTTGCTCTTCGCTTTGCAGCCAAGGAGGCCTTTTCAAAGGCCCTTGGATTAGGCTTCCGCAGCGGGCTCAGCTTCCGGCACATCGAGGTCACACGTGGTCCCGACGGACCCCCCCGGCTCACCTTACACAAAAGAGCCAAAGAGCTTTGCCGACGACATGGCGTGAAGAATAGCTTTCTGAGTCTTACGGACGAAGGCAGATACGCCGTTGCCGTGGTTGTTCTGGAGGCGTGAATGTATCTTGTCACAGCACGACAGATGAAGGAGATGGACCGCCTGACCATAGAATCGTTTGGAATACCCGGCATCGTGCTGATGGAAAATGCGGGGCGGGGTGCGGTGGATACCTTATTCCGACATTATCCGAATATTCGCCACATGAAAGTGGGTATTGCCGCTGGACGGGGCAACAATGGAGGCGATGGTTTTGTCATTGCGCGTTACTTGGCCGGCATCGGTGTCCCAGTGGACGTATATCTGTTATCCGAAAGAGGGCGTGTTCGAGGTGATGCGGCTGCCAATCTGAAGCTGCTTGACCAAATAGAGATCCCGGTTCATGAAATTCCGGATATCGCCGCCCTTGAATCCAACAAAGGCCGGATGGGACAATGTGACCTTTGGGTAGACGCCATGCTCGGCACTGGTCTTACGTCTGAAGTCCGCGGACTTTTCAAAGAGATGATCCGTTTCTTGAATACACTTCAAAAACCAATCCTTGCAGTGGATATCCCCTCTGGCCTTGATTCAGACACGGGCAAACCGCGTGGCTCCTGTATTGATGCAACCGTAACTGTGACCTTTGGATTACCCAAAATTGGCCATGTTGTGTTGCCGGGAACTGAGTTTGTTGGAGAACTGGAGGTTATCGACATCGGAATCCCAGCTGTCGTTGTTGATGAGATTGGCCCAAAACACTATCTCCTGACCCGAGAAATGACCAAGCCCTGGTTTCAGTCGAGGGCAGCTGAGAGCCACAAAGGGACCACTGGGCATCTCCTCTTGATAGGGGGCTCTCCAGGCAAGACTGGTGCAGCGGTTATGGCCAGTCGTGCAGCAATGCGCGTGGGCGCGGGACTGGTAACGCTTGGAATTCCGAAGAGCCTTAACGTGGCCATGGAATCACAGCTTACTGAGGTTATGACTGAACCTCTCCCTGAAAATGCCGATCAAACTTTGGGGTTGTCCGCGTATGGCAGAATTATGAGCTTGTTGGAACATAAGAACGGGCTGGCCATCGGCCCGGGGCTGGGCACAGCCAAACCAACGCAGAACCTGGTTAGAAGGCTCATAAAAACCTCTCCTGTTCCTGTAATCATTGACGCAGACGGCCTCAATGCGCTGGCTGGCAACTTAGCGTTTCTGAAAAATCTAAAGGTCCCGGTCGTGATGACGCCTCATCCGGGTGAAATGGCAGGACTTGTGGGAAAGACGCCTTCGCAGGTCCAGCAAGACAGGATCCGTCAGGCCCGAAGTTTTGCAGAAACCCACAAGGTGCATTTGGTCCTTAAAGGGGCCAGAACAATTGTGGCTCATCCTGATGGGACTATTCTGATCAACCCCACTGGAAATCCCGGTATGGCTTCAGGCGGGATGGGAGACGTGCTCACAGGCATAATCTCGGGTCTCATTGTCCAGGGCCTGTCTGTTAATGAAGCTGTTAGTGCGGGGGTCTACCTGCACGGTTGTGCAGCCGACTTCCTTGCCCGAAGCAAAGGGCCGGTCGGATATCTCGCCTCGGATGTCATAGATGTTCTGCCCGAGCAGATCAAGGCGTTAGGACCCCCCGGCGACGATCATCTTCCTCCTGCAAATCCGTTTATCACAGGCCTTTGAAGACAGAAGAATACGAAATCATCTCCCATTCATCTGAAGAGACGTTCCGCCTGGGGGCGTTTCTGGGCAAACATGTGACCAATGGATCGGTTATTGCTCTGACCGGTGAACTTGGAAGCGGCAAGACCTGTCTTGCTCAGGGCATCGCAAAGGGCCTGAAGGTGCCTGAAGACCTTTATGTGACGAGCCCGACTTATACGATGGTCAACGAATATCCTGGGCGACTTCACCTCTTTCACGTGGATCTGTATCGCATAGAGAACATCGCCGAACTCGCTGATATTGGATTGGACGAGATAATGGAGCGCGGCGACGTAACAGTCATTGAATGGGCTGAAAAAATGATCGAAATCCTCCCGAAAGAACGGCTCTCCATCTCGATTTCGATTGTTGATGATCACACCCGAGAATTACACATCCGGGCATCTGGACAAAACTCCGTTGATCTGATAGAAAGATGCTTGCTTGAGTTTGGCTCATAACTGGATAATTGACACTGGATACTTGATATTGGATGCCCGATGCCGGATGCTGGTTCTTCGTTTCAGCTTGTTTAAGTCCGCATTCCACATTCCGCATTCCGAAATGGAAAAATGGCGCTGATAGTCCAGAAATACGGAGGCACGTCGGTCGCAGACACGGACCGGATCAGAAGCGTTGCCCAAAGAGTGATCAAAACGCATAGTGCCGGGAACGATGTGGTGGTGGTGCTTTCAGCGATGGCGGGGGTGACGAACCGTCTCATCCAATTAGCACATCAGATCACGGATGATCCCAACACCAGAGAGCTTGACGTATTGCTGGCCACCGGTGAACAAACCACGGTATCTTTGTTCTGCATCATGTTGGAATCCATGGGCTGTTCAGCCGTATCACTCTTGGGCTATCAGGCCAGCATCATAACTAACACGGCTTTTGGCCGGGCTCGGATCGCGGAAATAAATGCCGACCGTATTCAAGATCTCCTCAGCCAGAAAAAAATCGTGACGGTTGCGGGTTTCCAGGGCCGTGACCAACAAGGGAATATCACAACTTTAGGCCGGGGAGGCTCTGACACCTCTGCTGTGGCTATAGCAGCAGCTCTCAAGGCCGATATGTGCGAGATTTATACAGACGTCGACGGCGTTTACACCACAGACCCTAATATCTGTGAGAAAGCCAGGAAGCTTAACAAGATATCGTACGATGAGATGTTGGAGATGGCAAGTCTGGGTGCCAAGGTGTTGCAGATTCGGGCTGTAGAATTTGCCAAGAAGTTTCATGTGCCCGTTCATGTCAGATCGTCTTTCAAAGAGGAGGAAGGAACAATGGTTGTGGAAGAAGCAGAGGACATGGAACGACTCGTGGTCTCGGGGGTGACATACACCAAGGACGAAGCACGAATTACGTTAACCAATGTCCCGGACCAACCCGGCGTTGCTTCCAGGATCTTCACTTCTGTTGCAGAGGCCGGCATCGTTGTGGATATGATTATCCAAAACACCAGGAAGAGTGGTCTGACAGACCTCACATTCACCGTACCAAAGGCCGACTATCAAAAAGCCATGTCGATTCAGAAAGAGGTGGCTGAGTCGATCGGAGCCGAAGAGATTCTGGGCGACGAACACATTGCCAAAGTATCAGTGATCGGCGTCGGAATGCGGAGCCATTCCGGAGTAGCTGCGCAGACGTTCGCCGCCCTTGCGAAAGAAAACATTAACATAATGATGATTAGTACATCGGAAATAAAGATCTCGTGTATCATTGAAGAAAAGCACACGGAACTGGCAGTCCAAGTCCTTCACCGTGCTTTCGGGTTAGATTCTCCATAATGACTTCCTCCTGAGAACCTTTAACACCTCTGCTTGCATGCCGGTGAAGATTTTTCGCAAAGACCAACTAGTCATTGTCCTCTTGCTCGCGTTGGCGATTCTCTTTATCGGTCTATTCCGTTCATCTCATCCGTTTCGGTCGATACTCGGATCCTCTCGAAATGACCTGAAGACCAAACCACACCGTCAATGGATTATTGAGGTCACGGGAGCAGTCAAGAATCCTGGTATTTACTCCTTTGATACGCCTACTACAGCAGACCAGGCTATCCAAAACGCCGGCGGCCCTGTCGGCGAACATCGTCTCTTATTCGACACGCCAGGCCATGCCCTTGATACTGGCATGCGCATAGAGCTTCAGGAGTCAAACGGAGATCGCCTCCGAATCATCATCACGCCCATGGGTTCAAGGGAAAGGTTTGTTTTGTCTATTCCTATTGACTTGAATCAAGCCGCCGTTGAAGACCTTGTCATGATCCCGGGAATCAGCCATCGCTTGGCACGCCGCATTGTTGAATTCAGGGAATCCCATGGTCCCTTTAAGACATGGCACCAACTAAGACGCGTTAAAGGCATAGGGCCAAAGAAGGTTGAATCTTTTCGATCCTACCTAAGCCTAACCCGGACAAGCCGGAACCAAGAGTAGGGCGTCCCCAAAGTTCGTCCCTATTCTTTCTCCTTTTTCTCTTCATCTCGGTAAGCTTTCAGAAACTCTTGCTTGGTTTGTTTAAGCTCTTCAAGGATACTCTTGGCACGTCTTTTCATGATCTTATGCGCCTCATCAACGATTCGCTCTGAACCTTTATCCATGGTCTCTTCATCAGGGGTCGGCAAACCATCGCGCTTGAGCTTCCATTTCATAAGTCCTTTGGTGAGTTTCTTTTCCGCTGAACGGAGGTTTTTGCCTAACGATGACTCGTCGCGCTTTCCCATTCTCTTCTCAGGAACTCCTCGTTATGTGAAGTGGGGGGCAATTATGTAAGATCGGGGGCAAATGTTTCATTTTCACAACCCACCATTTTTGGACAGAGCGCAAGCGCAATTTGTCAAATCAAAAGATCTGACACTGCGCCTCACTGACCCTACGCCTCAATCTGTCAAGAATGAAGACCTGACCCCCTTTTTTTGTTAGAAGCCATCCCAAAATAATCTCAGAATAATAATTGCACAGCCGAGTTGAATCATACCCAGGAAATTTTCAGCATGATACTCGAAGTCGTCTCAAAAAGGTGGATCAGGGTTCAGGGCAAGGCGCGGGGCGGCGAAAAAGCGGAGCATACACGTTAGTATGTGAGCATTTTGAGCCGACCCGCAACGCCGCCATGGGGCCTTAGACGCTTTTTTGAGATGGCTTCTAGTTGATTCTTTTTGCAGCCACCTCGAAGCCCTCATCCGTGTTGAACATCGTCCAGGGGTAATTTGGATCATCGGAGACAGCTCTGACGGTTACGCTGTCTCCCGACATCCAGTTTTCAAAGACTTCTAGCTTGAAATAAGGTGCTACTTTCCATCTGGATTCATCTTCAAGGACTATCTGGCTTCCACCTTCCGTGATATGCAATACCTTCATTTCTTGTTTTTCATCCAATGTGTCCACGGGGCACCTCCCGGCTGTCGTAAGATAAGCGGTCAGGTCTTGACATGGGACATTCGCGGTCTATTTTTCTTCATGCTACCAAATTATTACTTAAACGAAAGCCAGAATGTCCCATGTCAAGGCCTTGCCCCATTCTTTCACTGATCTATATCTCTGACGACCAAGACTGGGCAGTACGCGTGACGGACAACCGCCTCGGCGACACTGCCAATGATTACATGAGAAAGGCCAGTCCTCCCGTGGCTTCCCATAACGATGAGGTCAGCTTTCATCTCTCTTGCCATTTTTGTGATTTGGACAGATGCCTTACCATGCCTCACAGCCTTTTCGGTTTTCACGGTCTCTTTGATCTGATTGACTACGTCACTCAGATCTTCATTTGCACGCTTTTCCATTCGTTCAGAAATTTCATGTGGCGCCATAGAAAGTATCAGGTAGTTGTCAAAACCGTGAAGATGATCTACTACGTGCAACAGCTGCAACTCTGCATTGTGTGAGGAAGCCAGGAAGACAGCGTACTCCACAGACTTTTCAGCAATCGCCGAAAAGTCTGTGGGGCATAAGATTCGCTTGATTTTCATACTTGCCTCCGCCGCTCAATGTCCTATGGCAAGATCTGACCCTACTCTTTTACTTGTTTTGTTACCAGCGCCCCGTTTTCCACACTTGCCAGGCGATTTAGTAGTATTCTGTTCTACTTCTACCGGATTCCTTTGCTTTTCTCAGTATCATCAACATATCCTCAGGCTTATCGCCCTTGTGGTAGTGACACAGGTTACACGAGTTGGGTTGCTTTACAGGGCCGCCTGTTTCAATGGTCTTGGATGGGCTTATGACGTTGAAGTGATGGCTGTGAACATCCCCTTTCACTGCACGTTTGCCCGTAGCCGGCATATGGCAGCCTATACAGTTGTTGACACTGTGGATGCCGTGGGCTCCCTTACTCTCAACTGTATGGCAGCTTCTGCACAGGACATTACCAGGAAGCTTGGTTTGGGCCTTGTTTGCCACGCCCTGTTCATGGACGAGGTGACAATCCCAACACTGTACCCCTACCCTTGAATGTCCACTCTTTTTCCAATCATAATATTGCTGGCGATTGGCTCCTGCGGAGTCATCAGGATGAAGCTTAGGCTCCTCACTAAACAGGAAATTCAACTGGGAGCCTGGTTTATATTCAACGGGAAAATCATATTTCTTGTTTGTGGTCGATTTCCCCCTGTTGTGGCAGGAACCACATACCATGGAAGCCCTTCTGGCATCAGGGATTTTTGATGGGTTGACTATGGTATCGGACTTGGCCCGGTCATCAGCGGAAACGTGCTCACTTCCGGGACCATGGCACGCTTCACAGCCAACACCTTTCTCACTCCAGGTTGTTCTATATGTATTACTGTTTGGATCATAATTGATCTCTGAACCGGTGTTGTGGCAGCCTGTACACCTGTTCTGATATATCCATGTGTCATCGCTCCAATACTTCCCGTCCCCAGGTTTATTCTTCTTCGATCCGTGATAATCTGCCCAGGTTTGTGTCTCGACAAGCCACATAACCGGCAATATGTGAAGCGCTCCGTTTTCAAACTCCGTAACATACTGCTGCTTCCAAAAAGCTCCTATAAGGTATTTGACCTTGTAGGTGTGCTCTTTGCCATCAGGCCCTTTTGTTGTCACAAAGAACTCGTCACCTTTTCGAGTCATCGTGCTGACAGAGCTGTTAGAGTCAAGTGTGTTGTTCTTTTCAAAATCCCCAATTATCGCATCAGGTGTTACGTGTTGAAACTTGTAAGGATGAAGAGTGGACCTCCAGCCCTCATAATGTTCAGGGTGGCATCCCTTACACTGTTGAGAACCGACATAGGTGGCAGATTTGCTTACATACATTGCCGAGCCTAAAGCCTGTTGTGCTGCCAAAGCCGATATTGCCAACATGAGTACAGTAATGTACCGGTGACACGACTTGGTCCTTGCCATATCCCCCTCCTTCTTCAAGTGTGCTGACCAGAATCCTTAAATAACACACTCCTCTGCAGCGAAGAACCGAAAAGAGATCTCAAAGATGTCATTCTGATATCCCCGGCTCAACATTGGGGCATTCAATCACATACCTTTGCAGAATAGAAACTGCCAACAGAGAGAGTCTCTTTCTCTTTCGCCTTACGGCTCACGCCCTGCGCCATGCCTGTGCCGCTCAATGTCCCATGTCAAGACCCGACCCCGTTCTTTCACTAACATTAAATTTTGTCTATATCCACCCTCTCACTTTGTACACCGCTAAAGCGGTTAATTCGCGGACAATCGTGGGCTCCCATTCAAGCCTGCACCAAAAGGTATAGCGCAAGAATACCCAACGACCAAGATCGACTTTAGAAAAAGTGTCCTTGGCTGCCAGGCTCATTACCTGAGTAAAACCCTGTTTGCGAAAGCAAAGGACGGCACGACGCATATGTGGGGGGGATGTAACGACTAGTAACGGTTGGTTAAGCTCATTGTCACCGAGCATTTCACGGACGAAAACAGCCTGCTGATGTGTGTCCAATCCCCTGCTCTCCAAAAGGATATCTGACGCGGGGATCCCACGAAGAACTAATTCCTCTCTGATGCGTCCAGGGCCGCTGTCGTCAGGATCATCATCCGTGGGCATCGCGATGATGTATGTTATCCCGGTATGATTCTGACCGACTTCGGCCGCATAATAGGCGTTAATCAAACCCGCTTGACTGGGAATGTCGTGGCCGAGGACAACAACATATCGGGGTTGATGTTCCGGCTCCACGTCGCCATAGGATAACCATTCCATAATCCAGTCGGGGATTGGGGATGAAGCAAGAACTACTTGCAAAACGAACAAAGCCGCCAAAGTAATGATGGCTTTGCGACCTATGGGTCCGACGTGCCTTCGCGCTGAGCCCTGTCTTCCGTTATTTTGTCCTGTCATTAATTCAGCTCATATCACAGTGGTATCTTGGCGTAGTCCAAGGGGTTTCTTCGGCATGCCCTGCCGGCAATTAATCATTCTGCTCGGCCCTCTGTTTTTCCCATTCAAGAAACCTGTCAACATCGGATTTAATCGTCTTTATTGTCCATCCGATGATGGCAGCATCATCCAGAAATCCCAAGCCAACCAGAAAGTCAGGGATCACATCAATGGGCATGACAAAATATATGATGGCCGCAATGATCATGAGCAGGCTTTGCCAGGGTGTGTCCTGATATTCTCCTTTGGCATAAGCCTTTGAGAGACGGAACATAGCCATCAATGAATCCCAGACTGATGAAAGCGCTCCAGCCTTCTTCTTTGCTTTTTCTGTGGCTTTATTTAGCAGATCCTGAAGTTTGTCAGGGTCACTCGCATACTCCACTGCTTCATTCAGCGCTTTTTTGTAGCTTCTGCTTTTGTTAACGTTCTTCATTGCGATCTGCTTGTCCGTTACCTGTTGCTTGCCGCGCCAGCTTGTCCCGCAGTCTTGTCCGTCGAAGTCTTGACGTAGACGGAAGTCTTGAGCGAAGGCGGGTCTGTGGCTAATTCTCTATGCCCCCATTCTTTCGCGAATGTCCGAATGTCATGGATGTCTCATAGCTTTCACTTGAGAGTTTTGGCAAATGTGTATCTGACCCCGTGTTTCTTTATCCTCTTGTCAAATATCTGTATTTGATCCGATGGGGCTGTTCAGCGGCCTTTCCAAGCCTCTTTTTTCTGTCCGCTTCATAATCTGAATAATTGCCTTCAAACCACATGACAGTACTGTCTCCCTCAAAAGCAAGAATATGGGTGGCGATGCGATCGAGAAACCAGCGATCATGAGTGATAATAACCGCGCAGCCTCCAAAACGTTCCAACGCTTCTTCAAGGGCACGCATTGTATTCACATCAAGATCATTTGTAGGTTCGTCTAAAAGCAACACATTGGCGCCCTCTTTGAGCATACACGCAAGATGGACTCTGTTACGCTCGCCGCCTGAAATCATGTTTACTTTTTTCTGCTGGTCTGATCCCGAGAAATTAAAACGGGCAACATAGGCCCTTGAGTTCACTTCTATGTTCCCAAGCTTAACCATATCACTACCCCCGGAAATCACTTCCCATATTGTCTTGTCGGGTTTAAGAATATCGCGGTCCTGATCAACGCAAGCGAGTTTAACAGTGTCCCCGATGTTAATGATCCCGGAATCAGGTTTTTCCAAACCGGTTATAATTTTAAGGAGTGTTGTTTTGCCTGCGCCGTTAGGACCGACAACGCCGACAATACCTCCCGCAGGTAAAGCAAATGTCATCCCCTCAAAGAGAAGACGATCGCCATATGCTTTGCTCAGATTTTCTGCTTGAATAACTACCTTTCCAAGACGTGGTCCCGGTGGAATATATATTTCAAAATCTTTGGCCCCTTTTTCATAATCCTGGCTTAAGAGTGTTTCATAAGCATTAATGCGTGCCTTTCCCTTTGCCTGGCGGCCTTTTGGTGACATGTTGATCCATTCCAATTCCCGCTGCAAGGTCTTCTGTCGGTTTGATTCTGATTTTTCTTCCTGCTTAAGCTGTAATTGTTTCTGTTCAAGCCATGAAGAATAGTTGCCTTTCCACGGGATGCCGTGTCCTCGATCGAGCTCTAAAATCCAACCCGCTACGTTATCCAAAAAATAACGATCATGCGTGACGGCAATCACCGTACCTTTATACTGCTGAAGATGATGTTCGAGCCAGGCGACAGTTTCGGCATCCAGATGATTTGTCGGTTCATCCAATAGCAGGATATCCGGCTTCTGCAATAAAAGTCTGCATAGTGCCACACGTCTTTTTTCACCACCGGAAATAACATTAATCGGAGTATCTCCCTGAGGGCAGCGTAGCGCATCCATTGCCATTTCTAAACGCGCGTCAATATCCCAGGCATCAAGATGATCGATTTTTTCCTGCAATTCGCCCTGGCGGTCAATAAGTTGATTCATTTCATCGTCAGACATGGGCTCAGCAAATTTTTCACTGATTTTATTGTATTCCTCAACAAGATTTACAACTTCCAGCAGGCCTTCTTCAACTACAGCTTTTACGGTTTTATCCGAATCAAGCAAAGGTTCCTGCTCAAGAAACCCTAAAGTGTATCCCGGGGAAAGTACGGCTTTTCCGTCATATTCCTGATCAACACCTGCCATAATACGTAAAAGAGAACTTTTCCCTGCGGCATTTAATCCTAAGACGCCAATTTTGGCACCAAGAAAATAGGAAAGGGATATGTCTTTTAGCACAGGTTTGTTCTGGTATGCCTTGCTGACTCTCATCATTGTATAAATAATTTTTTCTGGTTCGTTACTCATTGGAAGTCTCTTTCAATTTGAAACTCTCAGTTTAGGATAGTTTTCAACGAAAGTGGATGGCCTCGGCACATTTAACGCAAAGATCGGATTCGGGCATAATCATCAATCTTGCAAATGGGATCGGCTCTTCACACTCATGGCACAAGCCAAAATCAGGGTCATCGATCATCGTCAACGCACGTTCCATTTTTGATAAAGTCTGTTTTGAGTTTGCCAGGGCGGCTTCATTGATGCTTTTGCTGTTTATCGCTTCCATCCGGGAGAGCCGCCCAATGGCATTATCCGGTGATATAGGCTGGGTGAGCTGTTTATAAGACTTTATGATTTCCTTTAAGCCTTCAATCTCTTCTTTGATATGATTCTTTAGTTTTTCTCTTTTCTCGGTTTCCAAAATCATTCTCACTATTTCCTAAAAGTAAAATAAGGGCTCAGTTCTTCATTCTTCACTCAAGACATAGCCCTGTCAAGAGTAAAGAATCCTGGCCCACAGGACCAGGCTTTGATTTCACCCCATAGGGGTGCAGTACAAATCGCCGACAAACATGCTGAAATGTTGAATGATTGACTGGCATAGCCAAACACCTCTGACCTGGCCCAGAGGACCAGGCT
>PVMS01175926.1_pt1 | contig 18650 bp, 22 predicted proteins | sample 1853461 | NCBI WGS metagenome assembly PVMS01 (sample SAMN08582032, study PRJNA380276) | Marine sediment metagenome, whole genome shotgun sequencing project. | isolation source: ocean sediment barecode stripped | collected 2017 | reverse complement strand
CGGCACCCGGCCGTAGACTGCGTGCCGCGGGGGACGATCCCCGGTACATTCGCGAATCGCACGGTTCGCCTCGGGCGCTTAGCTCAGCGGGAGAGCGCTGCCTCGACACGGCAGAGGTCACTGGTTCGATCCCAGTAGCGCCCACGGCCGGAATCCCTTGTGGTGTAAGGGGTTCCGGCTATCTTGTTGGGAAGTCGATGACCTGTTTCTGGCCGGAAGTAGGCAGAAAGTAGGCACGGGGAGCGTCGGAGGGTGCGTCGAGGGAGCCGGCGATGTCGCGGTCGAGGCCTTCGAAGAGGTGTCCGTAGACGTCGAGCACGGTCCGGACGGAGGTGTGGCCGAGTCGGTGACGAAGTCGTGACCCGCCGCAACGACCGGACGCTGCGCACCGACCGCGGGGTGATGGTCAAGAACCGCGACCACTGGACCATCGAAACGATCCACGTCGACCGCAGCGTGACACTCACCGGCCGCACCGGCACCGTCTGTGCGCCCGCCGACTACGCGGCCGAGCATTTCGTCGCCTTCGGCGCCTGCTGCGTGGCACTCGTCGATGACCGGATGAAGTGACGGACCGTCGGATTCGATCGCCACCAGGCACGCCAGCCGCACCAGCGCCGTGGTCTTGTCGTCGAGGAGGGGGGCATCGACGGAGCCACCGCACAGGACGCGACCTACGGCCCGCTCGTCTCCGAGAGTGAGCCGCCGCAACATCTCTTGATAGACCGGCTTCAGCATCGGACCTGCTCCTCACCTGATGGTGGCTCGAACCCGGTCGTGGCGAATCGCCCTGAGGGGATGAAATGCCGAGCAGCGGGGCCCGATCAGCGCAGAATCCGAGATCAACGATGTTGCCGTGTGGCGCAAGCACGTCAACTCCAAGGATCTGCAGCTGAATAGGCCGCCATGCCTTCTGCTACCTGTTCGTTGGAAGGCCTTCCCGGCGTAGAACCCTGGTGCAGGGCCATCTTTGAGCGTTCTCGATGAGCGACCTGTGCCGGAACCGACTCTCGGTCCGTTGTTCGAGAATTCGAGTCGCTCCCTCGGACTCGTGTGATTGACCGTGTGGTCGACGAGCAGGGAAGCACGTGCGTTCGCACGGAGATTGTCGATTCGACGTAGCCGCTTTGTCCTCTTCGGTTTCACGCTGTCGACGGGGGATCACCAGTTCATCGCCTCGGACTGCGAAGACCACTGGAACGAGATGTGTTCCGCGGTCCGAGTCCAATGTTCCCAAGACTCCGAACGAAGCAGATGCCACATGCTTCCGGCAGTCAGTCGAGTCGATCCGCATTCAGTCACGTTACCGAATTGCAGTCGCACGTGGCTCCGTGGAACGGCATTCTTACCTGTAGTGTCGCGGGACATCCCGAACGGGCGTGGCGGGTATCCCGTACGGGTTGGTGGGGTGGGTTTGGGTGGTCATGTGGATCGTCCCGACTGCGGGTAGAGGGGTAGGGTTCGCTGGTTCGGGTCGATGGTGGTTTTCGTGCGAGTTGATTGTTGATGATGATGATGATGATGATGTGTACGTGGTTTCCGGTGCGGATCGTGGTTGCGGTTTGACCGGTGTGGGCGGCGCCGACGGCGATGGCGTGGAGGACGGATCTCGACTCTTGCGTTGCGGTCGACTTTGACCCTGGGTCATGGCACGGGTACTTGGCGACCGTCTTGCCAACGAACGGTTCGTGTCGTGTGCCCGATCTGGCGCCACGACTGGTCGAGGGCGAAGGATCCCAACAGGGTGCTAGTTCGCCACCGTTGCAGCTCGTTGGGCGTGAGTCCGAGTCGGTGGGCTTCGCTGGCGAGGAGTCCTGCGGCGCTTGCCTGGGCCGCGACGTAGGTAGGTGGGTTGCCGTATGTCGCCTGATAGCGGCGGGTGTATTCGGTGCCGCTTGGACCGAGATCGGGCCTGGCCGCTTCGGGGATCCACTGCACTGGTCCGACGACTTGCTCGGCGGCCGGGCCGAGCTGCTTGCTGAACTCGGGTAAGCCGGCGGCTACGCATGCGATGAGCCCAGCCTCGCAGGTCTGTAGTTGCGCAACAAGATCGACGTCCTGCTCGAACGTGCCGACGACGAAGACCGCAGCGCGGCGTGTCGTGGTCCCAGCAATGGAGGCTGCTTCGACGAGTCCGATCTCTGTGACCGACAGCCCGATACGGGTGGCAGTGGCCCGAGCGCCACGGGCCACCGCGGCGGCGAATGGGCCTGAGCCGGCGACCAGCAGGAGCTCTTCTAGGCCCGAGCGGGCAGCGAGCTGCACGGCGCCCCGAAAGTAGGTCGACGCCGGGGCGGGGAGGGGGACCAGCAAGGGACGGGCCAGGTCATCGGCTGAGCCGCCGTGGTTCCACAAGACGACCCCGGTACCGGTCAGTGACGAGGCCACACTTCGAACCAGACCGCTGCTGTATGGCCCCAGCAGGATATCGACACCGCCGTCGAGCCATCTCCGGTAAGCCGCGGCGGCGACGGATGCCGAGCCGCCGTCGTCTCGGACCTCGAGTGCGACATCGGCAGCGGCAGCCCACCACTGGAGGCCCAGAGCCGCCTGTCGGCCCTGGAGCGCAAACGGCCCAGTGAGGCTCAGCGTCGCCGCAGCGTTGACCATTTGCGTCGTCTCCTCATTCAATCTCGTGCCAGCTGTCGTTGGAGTCAGTTGTGATGATCGGTCAAGTCGAGCACTCAGCATGTCGCTACCCGAACGGGGATCATCGGCAGAGGGGGCCGACCGTCTCACACCGCCGGGCTTCTAGCTTCGCACGGGTCTGCAGGAGTCGGTCTCTGCGCTGCGCCACCGCGGGATGGGTGTCACAATCGTCAGGTCGAAGTGCGAACTCACAGACCGGCAGCAGCGGTGACCGGGCATCCGATGCTGCCTTCCGTGACCAGGGCCGACCACGACGCCTTTGCGATCCATGGCTTACTTCCGGTTTAGAGGAAGTCGTTTTCTCGGAGTCCGAACGCGGGGTGGCGAAGCCGGCAGAGGGCGCGTCTTTCGAGCTGTCGGATGCGTTCTGCGGTGAGTCCGAACTGGCTCCCGATGTCATCGAAGGTTCGTGGTGTGCCGTCGATCAGGCCGTAGCGGCGAGCGACGATACGTGCTTCGCGCTCCGGGAGTCGTGCGACGGCGTTTCGCAGCCGGTCGGCGCCGTCGGCGAGTTGAGTGGCCGCCTCGGCGTCGATCGGTTCGTCATCGCTGATGAAGTCGGCAAGAACGGCGCCGTCCTCACCCACCGGTGCGTCAAGAGACACGATGTCGGGAACTGCTAATGCGGCGCGTACTCGGTCGGTGGTCAGCCCAGCCTCCACCGCGACCTCCTCTACTTGGGGCGGTCGGCCGAGCTCGCTGGTGAGGCGGCCGTGCACCTGGCGGACGAGGGGGAGGATCTCGGCGACGGGTCCGGGTATGCGGACGGTGCGCGCCTTGTCGAGGACGGCCCTGTTGATGGCCTGCCGAATCCACCAGGTGGCGTAGGTGGAGAACTTGAAACCGCGTCGCCAGTCGAACTTCTCAACTGCTCGGAGCAGCCCGATGTTGCCTTCCTGGATCGCGTCGAGCAATTCGATCCCAAGCGGGAGGGGGCGGCGACGGGCGTTGGCAACGACGAGCCGAAGATTGGCAGTAAGGAACCGGCCCTCGGCCGCGCGCCCACTTAGAACCTTGCGCTGGAGTTCGAGCTGTTCACGACGCGATACGGCGTTGGACTCCAGCCGTGCTGTCGCTTCGGTTCCGGCCTCGATCGTCTGCGCCAACTCGACCTCTTCGGCGGCGTCGAGGAGCGGGTAGCGGCTGATCTCCCCGAGGTATCGGGCCAGGGCATCGGGACCGCTGTCGGTACGGACATGTCGTGCGTTGGCGGTCGAGACAGCCATCGGCGGGTCAGGGTTCGATGAAGATGCACTCCCCGGGGCACTCTTCTGCAGATTCGACGACCATGTCGAGCTGATCATCGGGGAACTCGGCCATGCCGTCGGCGCCCTCGGGGTTGCCTTCAGAGGCGGCGAAGATCTTGTCGCCCTCACGCACGTAAGCGAGACCATCGTCGAGCAACACGAAGACGTCGGGGGCGATTTCCTCACACAGGCCGTCACCGGTGCACAGGTCCTGGTCGATCCACACCTTCACAACAACACCTCTCCGGTCCCCGCTTCTTGGAGGAACGGCTCCAGGGTGGGGTAGTACACCGGAGCCGATCTCCGAGGCGGGAGGGGACACGCTGAGCGACGCTTTCCACAAGGGGTGGTGGAAACCCCGCACGGGTAGCGTACCAGTGTTTTCACTATTGCGATAGGGTAAATTGACTTATCCGGAAGAACGCCGAGCTTCGCCAGGCTCCCCGATTCCGTGGTTCGCCGGCCCGATCAGGAGGCGATCGTCACCAGGGTCGTGCAGGGTTCACCGATCCTGGTGTGGGGAGCGACGGTCACGTCAACGGTCTCGTCCATGGCTCTCATCAACCCGGCGACGAGACCCCGGTCCAGGGCGCAGACGATTCTCGGATTCTCGAGGGCGACCTTTCCAAACGGACAGTGGGTCGTCTGATATGAACACTCCGAACTGTCGGAACCGAAGTCGGTGCGGAACCCCAATCCCTGCATGGTTTCCGCCGCCACTCGTACCTTGGCTGCAAGATCGGCACCGTGGGATAGGTCGAGGGCTGCAGCGAACTCTCCTCCCTGGGCGCGGCCCACTTCGAAGGCAAGCTCGGCCGGGTCGACCGAGGCGACCCGCTGCAACACTCGCGTCAGGAGCCGAGCCAACAATTCGAAGCTCTCCGGCGGCAGATCGATGTGGATTTCGAGATCTGTGGCCAGATACAGATGAGCCGGACGTCCACCACCCGGTCCAGCGGATGCGCTCTCGACCCGCAGATAGCCAGCCTTCACGAGACGATCGAGGTGATACCGGGCAACATTGGGGTGCACCTCAAAGGCTTCGGCGACCTCGGCCACCGAAGTTGGCTCCCCGGACTCCCGCAACGCAAGGTAGATCGCCCGCCGGGTGGCATCACCCAGCGACGATGTCACGTCCGACACCATCTCGTCGAAGCGCCGCTCACTCATCACAGCCGCCGAACTCACTCCGGCGTCCCGGTCCTCCGGCCCGCAGCGTTCGCGGAGGAGTGTTACCGACCTGCTCGGCCGCACCAGCCGAAAGGCCGGGTGACCCGCCGGCAACCAGCCACGCCGATATCAGCTGCCGTCTCGGGACGTCACCCGCGAATCCCGACCCTATCGCCATCTCGCCACTTTTCACCTTCCCAATATCCGAGACCCGACGGGGCCGTGAACCAGTTATCACTATAGCCCTAGGGACAACGGGAGGCAGCAGACATGGGCGCGGACTCGGAGAGTATGAACACGAGGAACGACTCGCCCACCAACGCGTCGGCGTGTCTGAAGCTCGGCTTTGTTCCCAACATCATTCGCAGCTTCGCCCTCGTCCCTGACCACTTCGTGGGATGGTGGCGCTACTTCGATGATCTGATGCGGGGCTCCGGTTCGGGTTTGTCCAAGTCCCAACGGGAGATGGTTGCCGTGGCTGTCTCGGCCGAGAACCGGTGTCATTGCTGAATGCTCGCACACGGGGCCGCGTGCCGGCTCCGCACCAGGGACCCGGTTCTTGTCGACGCGCTTCTCACCAACTACCACCGTGCCGATCTGCCGGCTCCCGAGCGCGCCATGTTGGACTTCGCGGTCGAGGTTGCCAATCGAGCGCACGAAATGACGGGCGCAGACGTTGAAACGATGCGCGACGCAGGGTGGAGCGACGAGGAGATCCTGCACGTCATTGAGATCGCCTCGATGTTCAGCTTCACGGGGCGTCTCGCCAACGCTCTCGGCCTCCTCGCCAACCCGGAGAACGCTGATCTGGGCCGTCGCTCGCGGCCGAAGTGATCTTTGACCGATGACGCGATCGGGTTACCGGCGATAGTGCCCCTTGCTTGGCTGCGATGGCGGGAATCGCGTCCAGTGCCCTCCGGATGATTGCCGGTGTGGTTGAACCGGCGCAGCTCAGCACGAGTCACCCATCCAGCGGCCGAGTTCCTCGACGGCTTTGTCGAGCGAGTCGGCGGGTTTGTTGAGCAGCGATCATGAGCGCCGCCAACATGACGATGAGGATGGTCTTTCGTTTCTTCATCGAGTCCTCCTGTGTGCGTTCTCGTGGGGTCCGGTCGTCGACATGAACCAAGGGAGGAACCGGGTGGGTTTCGCTGTGGCATTGCGGCACTGTCGGAGGTGGGCAACAGTCCAGTTCGAACCCGCGTTCGACGAGCGGAGATCGCCGTGCGTGCCGTGCGCGGGTGAGTGCCGGAGCCAGGGAGGGGAGCGAGAGTCGAAGAGATACCCACCCCACCCGGGGTGGGGTCGAGGCAGCTTGCGCTAGCATGGCCGTATGAGACGCATGCCCATGATGATGATGATGATGATGATGATGATCGGCGTCGCGGGGTTCCTGCTGTTCCGGAGGGGGAACGGAAACCTGGTGCCGCTGCTGGTGGTCGCCGCGGTGGTGCTGATCGGTTTGCTCATCTATCGGACCTACCTGTCGCAGCGGGATCGCCGGCGGACCGAGCAGATCGAACGGGCGGACATCGATTCGCTCACCGAGAAGGTGGAGTCCATGCTCGGAGACGCGGCGAACAAGATCCTCGAGGTCGAAGATCGTCCCGCTCTCTTCGATTCGCCAGAAGCGATGGAGCACTTCCAGGAGGCGGTCTCGACCTTTGGTTCCGTCGACGATCGGTTGGAGTCGGCCACAACGGTCGGTCAACTCCGCTCGCTGGTGTCAGAACTCGACGCTGCGTTGTGGAGGCTGGATGCCGCACAGGCCGTGCTTGATGGACGGGCGGCCCCGGCGCGTACCGACACGCTTCCGGCGGCGCCGCGGCCTGCGCCGGACACCACGATCCGTGACGCTTCGAGCGAGGCGATCGCCAAATGGATGGACCGCGGGACGCGGGGACGGCGCCGCCGGCACGGACGCTCCTGCTGAGAACGCTCGAGGGCTCCCTGGACGGCTGCAAGTTGGTGCAGGATCATGAGGCAGCCTCGCCCTCCCCGCCATGCGTGGACCGCGTCGAGATGACCGCGCGCTGTGTGGAGTCACACGACGACGTCAGGGTCTACCGACACTCGTCATCTCTTGCCGATGTGCTCGAGATGACCGAGCCGTTCGGACCGCTGTGAGGCTGGGTCCACTGATCGGTGCCGGATCAGTACGGGCAGGGAACGCTTTCCGGCCCACGGGCACGGTACGTCTCGATGAAATCCTCGATTTCGGGATCCACGCTCTCGTAGGCCTTGAGGCGGTTCCAAGCTGTGGCGACGATGGGTTGCGTCAGCTGTGCGTTGGGCGAGAGGATCACGCGATCATCGAATCGGCTCACGATCTCGCGGAGGCTGGAATCAACGTCCTCCGTCAGTTCGGGCTGGTGCCAGATCACGACGGTTCCATGTTCCAGGGCGTGGACTGCGGACTCGAGAGGGACCTGCTGGCTGAAGATGCCGCACCGAGCCGAGCCAGGGCTGTGGTCTCCGCTCGTCGGGGTCGGCGTCGCGTACGTGACCGTCTGTCCCGACGCGAGGTGGGTCCGGCCGTCGTTGGCGGGCTTGGTCACCCCGGGCAGCTCGGTCGGCACGAGCCTCGAGAAGATGGCGATGCCGATCGCCCCGACGACCACCACCCCGACCAGGGCCGCCAGCGCGGTCTTCAGACGGCGTCTTCGCGCGTCGCGTTGCTTCGCTTGTGCCTCAGCAGCCTTGCGTTCTTCACGCCGGGCCCTCTTTTCGGCCTGCTTTCGCTGATCGACGGACTTTTTCGTGGGTGGTCGCTTCTTGCCCAAGCCTTGTCCTCTTCCAGGTCTCGACTGTCTCGACCCAACGTGATCGGGGTTTTTCGGCACTGTACTCGCCGTCGAGCGCGGTGAGCCCGCCCGACGAGTGACCCGCAACGACCGCCGCCGGTCCGAGCGAGTCGGCGCGGGGCGGTTACTGGTGGGTGTGGTCCTCGTGGCGGTGGGGCGAGGTGTGGACGTGCCTTGTCGGGGTGTCCGGTTTTCTCCGCTCGGTTGCGGTGTCCGAGATGGTCCGGCAGCGGTTGGGGTCCGTGCAGTCGGCAGGGTCGAGCGGCCGCGCTTGTTCGGTGAGATCGGCGAGCTGGATGGGTGTTTCTTGGAGCGTGGCGATGTGCCGGTCGAGGTCCTCGAGATGTTGCTCGAGGAACGAGTGCTGGATCGGGGAACACCTCGAATCCGGTCATGAGGATCACGCAGACAACGCTGGCGACCTCAGTGAAGGTGGCCACGAAGAGCTGCGGTTTCTGCGCCGTCGAGATGCGTTCCGAGAACGCCGTCCACTCCCTCGAGCGCGGAGCCGTAAGGATCACATCCGGGCCCGGCCGCGACGAAGACCAGGTGTGGGCACTCAGAGGATCCATCGGACGGCTCGACAAGTCCTCGTGGGTCCGGTGCCCGGCCATGGCTCGCCTATCATCGTGACGAGATGGGCGTACCAGTTCGGACTCACGGTCGTCGGCGATGGGCGCCTTGTTCAATCGTCAACGAGTGCGAAGGTTCCTTCGACGCACCCGAACCGGGCGGCCGTTGCGGTGGCGGCATCGGCAGGCCCGCGTTCTGAGCGCGGCGGCATGATCACTTGGCGGGTCACGCTCGTGGTGCCGGTCGTAGCCGCGGCGCTGGTTCTGTCTGCATGCGTATCGAGCAGCGGGACGGGCACGGCGCCGGCATCGCCTTCGGATCAGGGCCGAGGTGGCGCCGGCCAGGTTCCAAACGCACCTCAACTCGATGCCGCCCGGGTAGGGGAGGGCGAGGCGATCTACGGTCAGTACTGCTCGTCTTGTCACGGAGCCGATCTCAGCGGCGATCCGGGGTGGAAGACCCGCAACGCCGATGGGAGTTTCCGGCCCCCTCCCCACGACAACAGCGGGCACACCTGGCATCACTCCGATGGGCTCCTGCTGTCCCTTACCCGCGACGGCAGCGGTCTTCCGGAGAGCCGGATGCCGCGGTTCGGAAACGCGCTCACCGATGACGAGATCGGTGCAGTCTTCGAATTCCTCAAATCGACCTGGGGACCCGAAGAACGAGCCTTCCAATGGCAAGTCACCTGGACGGAACAGCAGGGGACGGACGCGTGACCGGTGCCGGGCGGGGTTCCGGCTTTCTGCAGACTCGAATGGCGTTTTCACGACGCTCGCGCTTGACCTTCAAGCTACTTGAAGTTGTACGGTTCGTGGTGATCGAACTCACGGAGCACGATGAACACCACGGCAGCCGATGTGAACACCGGGAGAGCCCGCAAGATCCGCTGGTTCGTTGCCGGGTTCGGGGTTGGGTTCGTGCTGGCGGTGATCCTGTTCGTCTTCTTCGATCCGATCAACCTATTCGCCTTCGGCCTGCAGGAGGACCTCGTCGGCTCGGTGGAGGTCACGGCGCTCGGGGTCGGGGTGGCTCTGTCGTTCGTGTCGGGTGCCACGATGATCTTCACGCCGTGTGGCTTGCCGTTGATCTTCACGATGAACACCATCGCCGTCGAGGGCAGGGAGCGGGACCGGTCGTGGGTGCCGCCGCTGGCGTTGTTCACGATCGGGATCATCGCCACGATGGCGGTCTGGGGTGTCGTTGTGGCGTTCGCCGGCAGGAACGTTTTTCGATTCCTGGCTCCGTCGGGCGGTTCGATGGGTGCGACGATCGTGCTCTACGTCGCGCTCGGTGTCCTGATCCTGGTCATGGCCCTGTGGGAGTTCCGGCTCGTGGAACTTCCCCGACCGGGACGGCGCTCCATGCCGCAAAGCCTCAATCGTCTCGGTCCGTACCCCAAGTCGCTGGCGATGGGAGCCGCTCTGGGAGGCGGCTTCGGCATCGGGTGCCCGTTCCCGACATACCAGGCGGTTCTGGCATGGGTTGCAGTGGTCGGCAATCCGATGTACGGGGCAATCCTCCTCGGCGCCAACGCTCTCGGCCGAGCCCTTCCACTCTGGCCGATCGGAGCGATCGCTTACCGTGGCGGGGACCAGCGGGGCGTCTCCCGCTGGCTTCTCGGCAACAGCGAACGATCTCGACTCATCAGCGGAACCGGCTTGGCAGTCTTCGCCGGGATGATGATCGTCCTCTGGGGTCTGCTGATCCCGATCGGTGGGCTGTGATGGAATTCGCCACCGACATCCAGGTCCTGTCAACCCCGGGATGCGCAGGTTGCGACGACGTGAAACGCGTGATCGCCGCGGCGTTCCAGGACCCATCCGCCCTGACGTGGGAGGAGATCGATCTCGCCGAATATCCAGAAGTCGCGGGCCGATTCGGCGTCATGACCGTGCCGCGGTGGTCATCGGCGGGGAGGTCGTTTTCACGGGGGTACCGAGACATGGAAAGCTCGAAGCCGCGCTCGCGGCCTACATCGGAAGGGAGCCCAGATGACCGTTGTTACCACGCTCGCCGTCGAGGGGATGTCCTGCTCGGGCTGTGAGAACAATGTTCGCTTCGCCCTCACAGCGATCAACGGGGTCGAGGAGGTCGATGCCGATCACCGTGCCGACACGGTACGGGTGGTGTGCGATCCCTCCCTCGTCGACGAGACCGCGCTGAGGACGGCGATCGACGCTATGGGCTACACGGCGGCACCGTGAGAATCGGCCGCCTCGCCCAGCAGGTTGACGTCGAAACCTCAACGATCCGGTTCTACGAGTCGGTGGGGCTCCTGCCCGAACCATCTCGCACACCGTCGGGCTACCGCGACTACGACGAGGACGACGTTGCCCGCCTGGGGTTCATCCGCCGCGCCCGGCGGCTCGGACTCGCGCTGGACGCGATCGGCGACATCCTCGCGTTCCAGGACCGAGGCCAGGCTCCCTGTGGTCACGTCGTGACACTCCTCGGCAAGCAACGGCACACCATCGGTCGGCGGATCGCCGAATTGGAAGAGACACGCGCGGAGTTGGATCGGCTCATCGATCTCGCCGGAACGCTGCCGCCCATGGATCCGGACCGCGTTTGCATGTGCCACATCATCGACGCGTCGGTGCACCCGAGCGCGACCGACGCCTCCCGGATGGGACGACAAGCGGGTGGATGAACGTCTCTGAATCCTGCTCAGGGCTCCGCTTCACATCTATGCGAACAGTGAGCCACTCGTGGAACGGTGAATCGTCTCATCCTGAGGTCCTCCTGCCGTGACGGTGTTACACACGCTGCCGAGCGGCCAGAAGGTCGTCCTCGTGGTATCCCGACTCGGTCCGGTTCGGCTCCCCGAGCAATCCGATCTGCTCGTAGTACCAGATCGCCGTAGCGGTCACGCCTGGCGCTTCCCTTCGCAAGGTCGGTCCACCCTTCGATGACGTCTCCGATGTCGGATATGGGCAGTCCTGCTGTTGCGGCGGAACCATCTGCTGTTGAGGAGCGATGCGAAGTACTATCTCGGCTCTGAGTTGAATCTTTCCCCAGCTGAACGGTGATCGATGAGTCGCGCGACCATTCTCTCCCTGCTACTTGCATTCGGTTTGGCTGCGGGCGCGTGCAGCGGTGCGGACGCAAACTCTGCTGTTGCTTCGCTTGACACCGATGCCGAGGACGCGAAGACCCAGAGCACCGAGGCCGACTCGATCCCGGGTGAAGATGCAGTGCTGGCATTCACGGCTTGCCTGCGAGACGAGGGGCTCGACGTCGATGATCCAGGTGTCGATGGGCAAGGGAACCTTGTCGCGCCGACCCCCCACGCTCTTGCTGCTGAAACACTGGACATAGCTGCCGTGCATTCAGCGTTCGATGTTTGCCGGGGTTTCCTCGACAATGTGACCTTCGGTCTCGGCACGGAAGACCTCACCGGACGTGAGGACGAACTCCTCGCTTTCGCGGTGTGTATGCGTGAGAACGGCTATGACATGCCCGACCCGGACTTCTCTGGGAACGGCCACAGTGGAGCGGGACCGTTCGGTGATGCCATCGACACGGAGGATCCTGATTTTCAGAGGGCAGTCACATCGTGTGAAGGCATCGTTGGTGGTTAGAACAGCATCGGGACCCCGACGATTTGATCACCCCTAACCGGTACTGATTCAAGGGGATCAGTGTGTTGATCGTGGTGAACAATGGAACCCACTTCCTCGCTGAGATGCAGCGTGCCCTGGCGAGGCTGGACGTCGAATACGATCTTGTCCCTGGACACGAGTTACTGACGGCCGATGTACTGAGTTCCTATTCGGGTGTGATCCTGACTGGCGGCGACGTGCATGTCTATGAGCCATGGGAGCTCGCGGCGGCGGCGCTCGACGAGCAGATCCTGACCCTGGTTACGACACCGATCCTCGGTATCTGCCTGGGGCATCAGCTCATCGCGCACCACTGGGGAGCCACGATCGAAGCCCTCCGGACCCCTATCGATCGACGCGAGGTCGTTGAGATCGTTGGGGACGACCCGCTGTTCGCTGGTCTGGCGCCCCGGATCGCGGTTCGGGTGGCACATGACGATGCGGTGACAGCGCTGCCGGTGCCCCTGGTTCGACTGGCACGGTCCCGTTTCAGCGAATACGAAGCGATCCGCCACCCAACACGGCTTGTCTATGGCCTGCAGTTTCACCCCGAGGCGTCGGGCGACACCGGCCTGACCATCCTGGGCAACTTCGCCAGGCTCTGTTCGAATCCGGCTGCGCACAAGCCGCCGACCACATCCGTGGAGGGGAGCGGATGAGCAGCGATCGCCATGAATCGGGAGTTGGTCGTCTCAGAGACGTGAGGGTGGAGCCCGAGATGTACGAACGTTGGCGCCAAACCACCCTCGGGTTGATCACCGAGACTCGGGAACTCGAGGTCGTCGCCACGTCACCTGACCACGGCACGCGTGGTCCACTACGGAGTCGGTTTCAAGGCGGGAGCGGTTCTTCGCTGTTCGAGGACGTCGTGGTAGATCCGTTCGATGTGCTCGGCGATGTGGCGCCAGTCGAATTCGCGTTCGATCATCTCTCGGGCCTGCTGCCCTCGCTGGATTCGGGTGGGAGTGTCGGAGACCGCCTGGATCATGGCGTCGGCGAGGGCGGCTTCGCTGTCCGGGGTCACTCGCCATCCGTTGGGCCGAGCCGGGTCGGTGTTGACGAACGATGTGGGACCACCCGAGTTGGTCGCGATGACCGGCACCGCGCAGCTCATGGCCTCCAGGTAGACCTGACCGAACGGCTCATCGACCGAGGGCGCCACGAATACGTCGGCGCAGTTGAATCCCGCAGCGAGATCTCCGTGCCCCCGCCAACCGATGAAGAAGACCCCGTCGACACCTAACGACGTCGCCACCGTGTGGGGGTGTTCGCCTTCCCACTCGCCCGGATAGCCACCCCAGATGACCAACGGCGGTGCGTGCCGTCCCAACGCCTCGCGCACCATGGCGTAGGCGCGGACGAGAAGCGGGACACGCTTGAAGTCGAGGAAACGCCCGACGAACAGCAGCACCGGGAGTAGCTCGCCGGTCGTCGGATCCAGGAAGAAGCGGTCGATGTCGATATCCGAGTACCCGATGGTGCCCGGGACGCCGCTCTCGTCCCACCCGAGTGGCTCGTCCACCAGCCACCGGCGCCATTGAGCCAACCGTTCACTTCTCGCGAGGTCTCTGGGGGCGAACCTGTCGACATCAACTCCGTTCGGTACGACTTCGACCAGCGAAGGGTCCACACCCAACAGGTCGGCCGCCAGCTCTCGATCGGTTGGCGAGATCACGATGAGACGATCGGCACGGTGAGCAGCCTGCACCAGGCGCTGATCCCACTCGGCCGCATGCTTCCACCGATCCGCCCCGTTGCGACGGATCTCGGCCAGCATCTTCATCTCGGTGCCGTGCAGGTGTACGACCGTGGGACGGTCACTGAGAGCCGCAACCGCATCGTTGACGTGGGTCAAGTGATGGATGTGGTACAGATCCGGCTCCCCGACGCGCTCGAGCAGCGACCGCCACGCCGCGACCTGGCGGAGGTACGCGTCGCCGCCCAGGGAAGCGAATATCCGGTCGGGCGCACCGGGTCGGTCCTCGAACGACGGGTGCATCGGCACCGGCGCCGCCATCGGGTCCCGTCCCTGTTCGAACCATGTCGCTGCTTCGGTGAAGTCCAGCGCCTCGACGTTCAGATCCGTGAAAAACGTCGCCGCATGCGAGGAAGACCCCTTCGGCCCGAGCGACCCGCACAACACCGTCAACACGTTCCCACGCGCCTCGAGCGCCTCGCCCAGATAGCGCACCACCTGCGCCGATCCGCCCCTCGGATAGAACGCCAGGGTCATGATGATGTCCACTGTGTCACACACTCCTCGCACAAACGACTGTCCATTGTCGGTGGGCCGCTCGCCGAAAGGTAATCGACCCGCACCGAAGCCGCGCGGAGCGCGGTCTCCCGTCGAGAAGCGATGCGAGAACACGGAGCAGCGTCTTCGGGCTAGGAGACCTCGAAGAGCTCCCAGGTTCCGGGGACGCCCTTGAGCTCGAACGTGCCGAGCGGTTCGTACTGGATGGCTGAGCCGACCGTCAGGTCCTTCACCGTCCTCGACGCGGCGATACGGCCGTCGGGGGCGCGGCTCATCACCCGAGAGGCGATGTGGACGCCGATGCCCGCGATGTCGTCATCGTGGAGCGTGATCTCGCCGGTGTGCACGCCTGCCCGCATCTCGATGCCGAGCTCGGTGACCTCGGACAGGATCTCTCGCGCCGCGGCGATCGCTTTCGCCGGGCTATCGAAGATCGCAACGGACCCATCGCCGGTGGTGTCGATGGTCGATCCCGCGAACCGTTCAACATGCCGGGCGCTCAGTCGGTTCACCTCGGAGAGGACATCCAACCAGCGCTCGTCACCGATCGTGGCCGCGCGATCGGTCGAACCAACGATGTCCGTGAAGAGCACGGTCGCGAGCCGACGCTCGATGAGTGCTTGTGCCCGCTCACCCGTGACGAAGAGTTCCACGTGGTCCAGGGAATTGATCAGCACCAACGAGCACGTCCTCTCGGGATAGGTGGCGCGAACATGATCGCCAGAGAGCCGCCTTCCGTGTCTCCAACGATCGCCGCAGGCTGGGAGCCGGCGGCATCCATGACGGTCTGGATGTCCTCCATCCATTGGTCGACGGGTGGGAGATCGTCCGGGGGAACGGGGTCGGAGATGCCGGTTCCCCGCTTGTCGAAGAGATCACTCGCGAGAACGATGCCAGCCGGTCGAGGTAGCGGGCGGCGGAGGGCTCGTCCCAGTAGTTGTCGATGTTCGTTCCCCACTGGGTCACGAACACGAGATCCACCGGGCCTTCGCCGAACACCTGATAGGCAACGGTGCCGTTCGGCGATGGGGCGTATCTGGTCTCGGGGGGCACGTCGAAAAACCTATCAGGTAGCCGGAGATGGTGCGGCATTGGCCGGCCGCCCGACCGTTCGCATCTGGAGTGCAGGTACCGCGAACAACACGACGTGGCGCTGACCGCGATACACCCGGCCTCGGTCTGGGATGTGCTGTGGACCGGCGAGCCGGAGGCCCGTAGTCTCCGGCCATCGAGGCCGCTGCGAGCAGGAGTGACGATGGCAGCATCACGCGACATGCGGGTCATGAGGCTGCTACCCACGCCGGCGGAAGAGCTGCCACTCGGCGGCCTCTATCTCGCCCACGACGTCCGCGCTGAGACCCGAACCGGTCGTGCGTATTGCTACAGCAATTTCGTCGTCAGTCTCGACGGACGCATCTCCGTTTCGGGATCCGCCGACGAGCCCCCGTCCGGTGTTCCTCGTAGCCTGGCGAGTGCCCCCGACTGGCGTCTGTTCCAGGAGCTCGTGGCCCAGGCCGACGCCGTTGTCGTGAGCGGTCGCTACGTCCGCGAGGTGGCGGAAGGTCGAGCACAGCCGCTCATCCAGCTGCAACGCCCGGACATGGATGACCTGGTGATGTGGCGCTCCGATCGAGGGATCACGCCGGCCCCGGACGTGGTGGTCGTATCGTCGAGCCTCGACTTCGAACCACAGGCAGCATACCGCGTGTCACCGCGTGTCACCGCGGTCACGGGCGCCACTGCTCCAGGCGGCCCACGCCGGGCCCTCGTCGACGCGGGCATCTCGGTGCTCGACGCAGGTTCCGGTCCGAGCGTTGAGGGCGGCCTCCTCGCCGTGGTGCTCGCCGGTCTGGGCTACGCCACCGTCTACGTCGCCGCAGGCCCCGTCGTGCTTCACATGCTGGTCACTGCGGGAGTTCTCGATCAGCTGTTCGTGACCCACGTGGGCCGGCTGCTCGGTGGCCACAACTACTCCGGGCTGATCGAGGGTGATCTCCTCGAGCCGCCCTTCGGGCTCGAGCTCGAGGCGCTCTATCTCGACCCGACCCGCCTCACAGGTGCGTCCCAGTTCTTCACCGTGTACCGCTCTCCCGAGCGGGCGACGCCGGCACCGCCGAGGGATCGGGGCAGTTTCGCGGCAGCACCACTTCCGAGTCGGTAGATTCAGCGTTGGCCGGCGAGGGAGGAGACCGATGGACAAGGCCCCGGCACTGACACCGTTCCCGCTCGATGTGTTGTTGGGCCGGATCGCCCGCGAGTGGGAGACGCGTCGACGGATCTTCGACCTCCCGACCGCACGCTTCTGGAAGAGTTCGGGCTCGGTGGATCTTTCGATGGACTTCCTCGGTCGGCCGGCAGCGACACCGGTGGGACCCGCCGCCGGGCCGCACAGCCAGATGGCGCAGAACATCGTCCTGGGATGGCTCGCCGGTGCGAGAGTGTTCGAGCTGAAGACGGTGCAGGTGCTCGACGACCTCGACATCGCACGGCCGTGCATCGACATGGAGACCATCGGCTTCAACATCGAATGGAGCCAGGAACTGCGTGTCGATCAGTCCCTGGAGGAGTACGTCAAGGCGTGGATGATCATCGAGATCCTGCGCCGCTGGGAACCACTGCGACCGTATGTCGGCGACGATCCGGGCCCGCACGTATTCGACATGTCGGTCGGATACGACCTCGCCGGGATCCAGACCGACAAGGTCGCCGGGTTCATCGACTCACTTCTCGATGCTGACGCCGAGATCGAACGGCTCCGTCCGCTGATCCCTGAGCCGTTCGCGGAGTTCCTTGACCTCGAGTTCCCGACCCGGGTGTCGGACTCGCTCACCCTTTCGACCTTCCACGGCTGCCCACCCGACGAGATCGAGGCGATGGTCAGACACCTGATCGACCGCCACGGGCTCGACGTGATCGTGAAGCTGAACCCGACACTGCTCGGCTTCCCGAGGGTCGTGGAGGTGCTGCAGCAGGATCTCGCCTACGAGCACATCCGACTCAACCGGCTGTCGTTCGTGGAAGACCTCGAGATCGATCGTGCCGTCGACTTGATCACCGACCTGCAGGACTACGCGGCGCGCCGCGATCGCCGATTCGGTGTGAAGCTCACGAACACGATGGTGGTCAACAACGATCGGGACTTCCTGCCCGACGATCCGATGTACATGTCGGGGCCGCCGTTGCACGTGCTCGCGACGTGCCTGCTCGATGACCTGCTGATCACGATGCCGGGGGTGTTTCGGGTAGCCGGTCACGACGGCCCGGTCCAGGTGACCTTCTCCGCCGGGGTGACGAAGGATAACCTCAGTGCCACCCTCGGGATGGGTGTCGCCCCGGCGACGCTCTGTTCCGACCTGCTCCGTCCCGGCGGCTACGGGCGCCTCGAGCCGATGCTGCGGCGCCTGGAACGGGACATGGCTGCAGCGGGAACGCGGACGCTCGAGGAATGGCACCGTCACAGCTGGGATGCCGCCAACGATGAAGGATTTCGCGGTCCCGCCGAAGCGCACATGACCGAGACGGTTTCTGGTGACAAGCGATCGGAGTACGACCTCTACGCCCATGAGGATCTCCCTCGCTCGGTCGATCACGATCTCGAGATGTGGGGATGCGTCGCGTGCAACCTCTGTGTCACGGTCTGTCCGAACGACGCTTTCTTCCGGCTCGCTACGCCCGAGGGCTCCGAGATGAGTGGACGCCAGCAGTACTTCGTGCTGGCCGAGCTCTGTAACGAGTGCGGCAACTGCATGGTCTTCTGCCCCGAGAACGGGGACCCCGCCCAGGTCAAGGCGAAGCTGTACCTTGACAGGGACCGGTTCGACATAGCCGAGGGCCAGGGTTTCCTGCTCAGCGCCGACGACGGGAGAGCATCGCTCACCGCACGTGCCGGTTTCGAAGGAGCGCTGGGCAAGCTCGATCGGCCCCTCAACGACCCGGCCGAGGGCGTGCCCCTCGATCTCGCCTGACTGACCTCACCCAGTTCTGGACTCTGGCGTCCAGGAGCGCATCATCGTGCGGATCTGGACGCCAGAGTCCACGATCGCCGTCTTCGGTGGGTTCGAGGTCGGCGGGAACGCCTCATCCCTCACAGGTGTTGAGCGGCGGGGTGCCGGTCAGGGTCCGGTAGCCGGCGTCGAGTTGCTGGCAGGTATTCTGGAAGATCCGCACGATGCGGATCGGGCGATCGATCAGTCCCCACACCATGATTTCGGCGGCCTGCTCGGTGCCGTTCTCGTGCCAGTCTGCGTCGTCGTAGTTCCGCCAGAACTCCCATCCTCGGAGGTCCCGGAAGGCCGCCTTGCGTTGGGACGTGAGCGCGTGGTCCGTCCAGGCGTGAGCCGTCTCGTGG
>PVMS01120042.1_pt1 | contig 18655 bp, 19 predicted proteins | sample 1853461 | NCBI WGS metagenome assembly PVMS01 (sample SAMN08582032, study PRJNA380276) | Marine sediment metagenome, whole genome shotgun sequencing project. | isolation source: ocean sediment barecode stripped | collected 2017 | reverse complement strand
CCGCATGGCGGCCTCCTACAGGGCTAGCTTACTGCGGTTCGGGGCTGACCAATTTCCGCATTTCACGCACAGCTTGTTCAAGACCAACGAAAATTGAGCGAGCGATGATGGAGTGGCCAATATTCAGTTCAATCATATGCGGCAGACGCACCACTGGCCGGACATTCTGAAGGTTCAGGCCATGGCCTGCGTTGATTTGCAGACCCAGGTCATGGCCGTATACACAAGCCACCCGCAACCTTTCAAGTTCACGCTGCTGATCTCCTGCACTGGCGTCAGCATAGGTTCCCGTATGCAGTTCGACCACGGGAGCACCCGCTTCCCGGGCCGCATCCAGTTGCTGCAGATCCGGATCAATAAACAAGGAAGTCCTGATTCCGGCCCTGGATAACTGCTGCGTTACATCGCTGACAGCCGCCAGGTTGCTGACCACATCCAGTCCCCCTTCGGTCGTCAACTCTTCCCGTTTCTCGGGAACCAGACATACATCGGCGGGTTTTCGTTGTACGGCGATGGCCAGCATTTCGTCAGTAACTGCCATTTCAAGGTTGATCCGGATTGAATCCTGGCCGCACAATGCTTCGACGTCCATATCCTGAATGTGCCTGCGGTCTTCCCGCAGATGGATCGTTATGGAATCGGCCCCACCCCGCAGTGCAAATTCGGCGGCCTCAATCACCGAGGGATAGTGGGTGCCACGCGCCTGTCTGACGGTGGCGACATGATCTATATTGACTCCGAGAAGTACTGCCATTGTGTTCGTCCTACAGCCTTAAGAAAAAAGCGATTGGGAGGCGATCGGCTTGCCTCCCAGGTGATTACGTATCAATCTCCGCATCAACTGTTTCAATTCAGGCAACTGATGCTGCTCGATCTGTTCAGATTGTAACGCCAGCAGGGCTGATCCTGAAACCAGATTCTGATCCTGACCACGGCCACGCCGCTGACGAACGGGACCGGATTCAGGTACATACAGATACCAGGCATCCGCTGAAATCGGACGCTCCGAACCCTGTTCGAACTCCAGTTGCATGCCAAAGCCGGCAGAACCCAGTAATTGCTTTTCAAATACCCTCAACCGGGGTTGGAGCTTATCGTCAATTGCCAGGCTGGACAACAAGGCCCGGTAATGATCAAACAGGGCGGGATGAGGGTCTGATCTTTGCATGAACCGGATCAACAATTCATTCGCATACAAACCACAGAATAACGATTTACCCGCCAGCGCCGGCGGTGAGGCCACCTGGTCCGCACCGGATAAGGTTCCTAATTCACCCCGTTGTGACCAACTCAGCAGGAGAGGGCGAAATGGCTGCAATATATTTTTCCAACGGGATTTTGCACCGCGTGCGCCACGCGCCACCAGGCCCACACGGCCATTTTCCCGACTCAGCGCCTCCAGCAACAAGCTGGTTTCCCGGTAAGGTCTGGTGTGAAGAATATAGGCGGGTTCCAGTGTGATGCGCATCATGCACTTTCAGGAATGATCGTCGTAACCAAATTGCTTTAAGGCCCTTTCATTATCGGACCAGTCCCGGCTGACCTTCACCCAAAGCCGTAGAAATACTTTTTCATCGAGTAATTGCTGCAGTGCATGCCTGGCCTGCGTGCCCACATGTTTGAGCACACCACCGCCCTTCCCGATCACGATCTGTTTCTGGCCTTTACGCTCAACCCACACAATGGCATGAATCCGGACCAGACCGCTTTCCCGCTTGAATTGCTCAATCTCCACCGTCAACGCATAGGGCAATTCCTGATTCAAACGCAACATCAGTTGCTCGCGAACCAATTCGGCAGCCAGGAATCTCTCACTGCGGTCAGTAAACATATCTTCGTCGTAAAATGGCCGTGAAAATGGCAGCGAATCCAACACTTTGTGTTCCAGGTTTTTAACCCCGCTCCCAGACTTTGCCGAAATCAGAAATACCTCACTGAATCGATCGGTCCGGACTTCATCCCGCAGAAAAGACAGCAATCGGGACTTGTCCGCTACCTGGTCGATTTTATTCACAACCAGCACCACCGGTGCATCGACAGCGGACAAAGCGCGGGCTACATGCTCATCCTGTTTAGTCCAGCGATTCGCCTCAATCAGAAACAGGATCAGGTCGACGTCTTGAAATGACGCGCGGGCAATGCGGTTCATGTAACGATTCAGGGCGCTTTTTGCAGCCAGGTGTATACCCGGGGTATCGATGTAAATAATTTGTCCCTGCGCCGTGGTCTTGATTCCCGCGATGCGCTGCCGCGTCGTTTGTGGCTTTGCGGTAACGATACTGAGTTTTTGTCCGAGCACCCGGTTCATCAAGGTGGATTTTCCGACATTCGGGCGTCCGACCAAAGCCACGTAGCCGCATCGATAATCGCCGCTGCGCGGTTCGTCTGTAGTCATAGATTCCATCAGGTGGTACCGCTTGCCTGCAATTGTTCCAGGATACTTCCGGCTGCAGCCTGCTCCGCCATACGAACACTATTACCCACAGCTTCTACCCGTCGTTCATCATCCGGTATGCTGCACCGAACCAGAAACTTCTTGGCATGATCGGCGCCCTCCTCTCCCACGAGTTGATATTCCGGCAGCGGGCGGCCCCGGGCCTGCAACCATTCCTGTAAGCGCGTTTTTGCATCTTTGAGGTCTTCAATATCCGGCAGAGAGTCAATCATGGGGCGAAACAGGCGAAGAATTTCCTCACGGCAGGCAGCGTATCCACCGTCAAGATAAATCGCCCCCAGTACGGCTTCGAGTGCGTCTGCAAGAATTGAGGCGCGGCGAAATCCACCAGACTTCATTTCGCCTTCCCCGAGAATCAGTTGTTTCCCCAAGTCCATCGACGAGGCAAGCTCGGCAAGACTCACACCGCGAACCAGGCTGGCTCTCATCCGGCTCAGATCGCCCTCCGGCGCAGTCGGGTGTGTATGATACAAGCAGTCGGAGATGACCAGGTTGAGTACGCTGTCTCCTAAAAACTCAAGGCGTTCGTTGTTGTGTATACCCACACTGCGGTGCGTCAATGCGGTTATCAACAACTGTTCATCAGTAAACCGGTAGGTGATTCCGGCTACAGAATTATTCACTCTGCTATCTCAGGGTAACCGAGTAGTCAAACGATAGAATGACATCGACATTGCCTATCATGGGCCTTCTCACCTCGTAAGCCACGCGAACCTGGATGCCATCTTTGCGCGTAATCCGCATGTGCTCCCTGCGGATATTTTCAGTCGAATAACTTACCCACAGGCTGTTTTCAATTCTTTTTTTAATCGATGTTGGCAACAATTGTGCAGCCCCTGGTTCATGCGCCAAATTGTCCATGGCCGTCACCAGCGCATGGTATTCAAGATACAGCGGAGTGATCCTCAGACCGATGTATGCGAAAAATAGAACCATGACCAGGACAATCAGAAATCCGAGCAAAGTCAATCCATTCTGTTTGCGATATTTCATTTGTCTTCACCTGCTTCCTTGTTGAGTGGAGCCCGAAAATGTCTTGTAAATTGCCAAATTACATTGCCTCGTAACAATAATTCGGGCTATAGACCGGTCTACTATAGCGCTTTAGCATTGAATGGAAAAATTTGACAGGATACTAGTGAATACCGCTGCCGATTCGGGAGAGATCACCACAACCCTTTGTGTAGTCGAAGTTCAGCCAGATACCGACCGCGCGCCCCATCAGGTTCGCTTCCGGTACGAAACCCCACTCGCGGCTGTCATTACTCCGGTCGCGATTATCACCCATCATGAAATAGTGCCCCTCAGGCACCTGCCACTGACCGTTACGACTGCCGGAGTTTTCATGCTCCAGAATGCCATGCTCGACCTCCCCAAGGGTTTCATTGAGGTACAAAGCATCCGACCGCGGGGTTGAACATTTCACTTCGTCGCTGGTAAATCGACCTATCGCCTTCTCTGGCACCTTTTCGCCGTTGATATACAACTCCTTGTTTCGATAGCTGATGGTGTCACCCGGAAGACCGACAAGACGTTTTATGAAATTGACACTGGTGTCTACCGGGTAGCGAAACACGACGACGTCCCCACGTTTCGGCTCACCCAGGGATACAATTTTGGTATGCAGTACGGGCAATCTGAGTCCGTATGAAAACTTGTTAACGACGATGAAGTCGCCGATCAGGAGCGTGGGAATCATGGAACCAGAAGGAATTTTGAACGGCTCAAACAGAAACGAGCGAAATAACAGCACGATCAACAATACCGGAAATAGAGATCGTGAATATTCGACAACGATCGGATCCCGTGCGCGCTGGACTTTGGTTTGTACCGCACGATCCATTCTGCGCCTGCGGAAAAGCAGGCTGTCGATCAGCCAGATCAGGCCGGTGAAAGCGGTAAGCACCACCAACAACAGTGAAAATCAGGATTCATATGCTTATTCTACCTTTTGTTGTCCTGTTGGAGCACCGCCAAAAATGCTGCTTGCGGTATTTCCACCCGGCCTACCAGTTTCATTCGTTTCTTACCCGCTTTCTGTTTCTCGAGCAGTTTGCGCTTGCGTGTTGCATCACCCCCGTAGCACTTGGCGGTGACGTTTTTGCGCAATGCCTTCACCGTGGTGCGAGCGATTACCTGGGATCCAATGGCCGATTGAATGGCAACGTCAAACATTTGACGAGGGATCAATTCCTTCATTTTTACTGCCAGACTGTGTCCGCGCCGCTGGGCCTGGTCGCGATGCAGGATCAACGAAAGGGCATCAATCCGCTCACCATTGATCAGCACATCAATGCGCACAAAGGGGCCGGCCTCGAATCGTAGAAAATGGTAGTCAAATGAAGCATAACCACGGCTTACTGACTTCAGGCGGTCAAAGAAATCCAACACAACTTCCGACAGGGGCAGTTCATAATTGATGGAAACCTGACCACCCAGATACTGAATGGATTTCTGACGGCCTCGCTTCTCTTCGCACAAACCGATGACAGCACCTACATAGTCCTGCGGGACCAGGATATTGGCCTCGATGATGGGTTCACGAATTTCTGAAATCTTGTTTGACTCTGGCAGTTTTGCCGGGTTTTCCAGGCTGACAATCTGACCGTCCGCCATCTCAACTTCATAGATCACGGTCGGTGCGGTTGATACCAACTGGAGGTTGTATTCACGCTCCAGCCGTTCCTGCACAATATCCATATGGAGCAGGCCCAGGAATCCACATCTGAAACCAAAGCCCAGCGCCTCCGAGGTTTCCGGTTCAAACTGCAATGCGGCGTCATTCAACTGAAGACGATCCAGAGCCTCACGTAAATCCGGATAGTCCTCAGCCTCGGTCGGGAACAGCCCTGAAAAAACCCGAGGCTGTAACATTTTAAATCCCGGTAGAGGGGTTTCCGCACCGTCCTTTGCCAACGTGATGGTATCGCCCACCGGGGCTCCGTGAACATCTTTAATACCCGCTACCAGAAAACCAACCTCACCTGCAGAAATCCGGTCACGCTGCTCTCGCTTGGGAGTAAATACTCCTACCTGATCTATCTGGTGCTGGTTCCCGGAAGCCATCAGCTTGACCTTATCGCCCTTGCCAATCGAGCCATCAACGACGCGAACCAGCGAGACAATGCCGAGATAATTATCAAACCAGGAGTCAATAATCAGTGCTTTGAACGGTGCATCCAGGTTCCCATCAGGGCTGGGAATCCCTTTTACAAGCGCCTCGAGAATATCCCGCACACCCTCGCCAGTCTTGGCGCTGATCGATATTGCATCGGCCGCTTCAATGCCAATGATGTCTTCTATTTCCTGCTTGACGCGATCCGGCTCAGCCGATGGCAGGTCAATTTTATTCAGCACCGGAATGACTTCAAGACCCAGTTCAACAGCGGTATAGCAATTGGCCACACTTTGCGCCTCTACTCCCTGGGCAGCATCGACTACGAGCAGAGCCCCTTCACCGGCGGAAAGTGAGCGTGATACTTCGTAAGAAAAATCTACGTGCCCTGGTGTGTCGATTAAATTCAGTTTATAGGTTTCCCCATCCAGGGCGGTGTAATTCAAGGCGACACTTTGAGCCTTGATTGTAATGCCGCGCTCCCGCTCCAGTTCCATGGAATCAAGCACCTGGTCTGCCATCTCTCGCTCAGTCAGGCCTCCACACAGCTGGATGAATCGATCGGCCAGCGTGGATTTGCCATGATCAACATGGGCGATAATTGAAAAATTTCGAGTGAACTTCTGATCCATGACCTGGGTATTCAAGCAGGTGATAATATTAGAAAGCCATCCGTTTCAGGTGAAACGGATGGCCCTGCTTCGCTGCAAGCGATTATAACGTATTTATCGAATAATCTTCAGCTCTATTCCTCTGCCTGGGGTGTAAAGGCGATAAAATTGGTAACACCACGGCGCATTACGCGTAATGCAACCGCTTTTCCTTCCGGAATATCCTCAACAATTTCGTTAAATGACTCAATGTCTTCAATTTTGCTGCTGTTGATCATCAGCAAAACATCTCCGCCACGCAGTCCTGCACGGTAAGCAGCGTCGCTTTCGACATTTGAAATAATGACGCCACCTTCCAGGTCTCCCAGTGCCTGCCGCTGATCATCGGTCAATGATTCTACGGCGATGCCCAGAATATTGCTTTGACTGGATTCCTGGGTGGAGGCCTGCAAACTGCCATCCTCGTTGGTTTCCAATGCATCGAGTATTACCGAAAATGTCTTGTTTTTGCCATTGCGACTGACCAAAACCTCGGCTTCCGTTCCGGGTGGGTTGGCTCCCACCAGTGGCGGTAAATCGCTCCAGATTTCAATCACTTCGCCATCAAACTCCAGAATGACATCTCCGGGTTGTATGCCGGCTCGTTCGGCCGAACCGCCGCTACTCAGATCATTAACCAGTGCGCCCGCGGACCGCTTCAGATTCATGGCTTCGGCCAATTCCCTTGTCACCGGCCCGACCACAACACCCATCAGGCCGCGAGAAACCTTGCCATGCAGGCGCAGTTGTTCAACGGCACCGCTTGCAATTTCGATTGGAATGGAAAAGGAAAGACCAATATATCCTCCACTTGAACTCAGTATCCACGAATTGATTCCAACCACTTCACCATCGAGATTGAGCAATGGTCCGCCGGAATTACCACGGTTGATCGCCACATCAGTCTGGATAAAAGGCACATATTGCTGTGAATTGTTGCTACGGCCCTTGGCACTCACGATACCCGCCGTTACGGACTGGTCAAAATTGAATGGCGAGCCGATGGCAACCACCCACTCACCGGCACGAAGCACGTTGGAATCCCCGAATTTCAATGTCGGCAGGTCTTTTGCATCAATTTTAAGAAGTGCAATATCGCTCTGGGGGTCAGATCCGATCAGTTCCGCTTCAAACTCACGGCGATCCGCAAGACGCACGATGATCTGATCCGCACCATCGATAACGTGGTGGTTGGTAATAATGTAACCGTCGGATTCAAAAATAAATCCTGATCCAGCGCCACGTCGGTCTGGCTGGTTGAGACCGGGATTACCCGGAACATCAAAAAATCGGCGGAAGAATTCAGGAATCTGCTGCTGGTTTTCGGGCCGTCCATTACCGCGATTACCATGCGGATTGCTGGTCCTTGCACCGTATTGGATCACCTGGATATTGACAACCGCCGGCCCGGACTCTTCGACCAGTCCGGTGAAGTCTGGCAGTCCGGTAACCCGCGCGAAACTGGTATTGGCCATGGCCAGGAGTAGCAAGAAGCCAATGCTGATAAAAATACGTCTAGTCACAAACTCACCTCGTGTTTATTTACGTTTGTCTGCCCAGATCCTGAAATCTTCAGGTCTCTGGTCAGATCGGGGATTAATCATTATTCCTTCCGCCCGGGATTACGCACTGATCAGCGATAGAGCGATCAAGAACGCGCAATAAGTGGACCGCAACAGAGCCGGGAAATTCCCTGTTTCTGCTCCAAACCAGTGCGGTACCCGTTGCCAAAAAAGCCCCCAGCAACGCACATCCATCTGTGAGGGCCGGCCCTGCATCGAGCTTTACTGATATATAGTGGCCAACTACCGCTCCAGCAAGCCCCGCCAGCAGGGGAAGCAGATACAAACGGGTGACCAGAAGCAGAAAAACGGATTCCGGCAAGCCCACCATCACCACCTGGCCCACCCGAACGTCAAGCCCTGTGGCAAGTTCGAGGACCGTTGGTTTTCGATTGACAAGGCGCCCGAAAATCCCGGCGCCACAACCTTTCCCGGCATCACATGCCGGACAGCCGGAGCTACCACCAATGCGAACACGGGCCATTTCGCCCACAACTGCTACAACCTGCCCTTGCTGTTCAATCATTGCTCGCTAACCACCAGATCCGGGTCAGGGAGACTTTAATTTAACGGCTTCGCCAATGGTTTGAACCGTAATCGATGGCACATCGCCTATTACTGTAATCAGGACTCCATTGCTTAGCCGTGAGAAGGCATGTGTTGTCCCCATCCGGCTAATTCCCAGGTCCTGCATTTTAATCCCGTCACTGTTACTCTCAACATATACTGAGACGGTTGCAAGGCCATCGCTGTACACCAGGTGCTCATAGGTCTCGAGAGGGCTCTTTCCGAGATAACGCTGGGACGTCAACCGAAAGCCAGGCGGAAGTTTGTCCGCCTGCCACTTTGGGTTACGGTGAGAGAGATTCCCGCCAGACGGAAGCCGGGATTCCAGGGTTTTGAATTTTGTTAGCTCGGAGGTGGATTTCAGCTCTTTCAAATCAACCTCAGTACCGAGGCGAAGATCCGTGAACATGAGCTTGGCCAAACGCCGGTGCTTGCTGTCCAGCAACTCCCATTTCAGCAACAACGCAGACTGCTCTTCCAGCCATAATGTATAGCCATAACGAAAGTCATCCTTGGGCACAATCCGTATTTTACGGCCGCTATGGCCAGCGATACGTTCCGTATTGCCAAGCCGAAAACTGTAAGAATTATTGTCTGCATCAGATGGCCGCAGGGGGATCTCAGGAAATAAGGAGTGCCCAAACGATGGGTCCTCCATCACTGAATGATCATCACCCTGAACCCAGCGCACGCCGTCAGAATCGCGCAGAATTTCACGTTGAACACCGGAAATCGATACCAATCGCTCGCGCACGCCGGCCTCGTCTGAAACATGCGTAATCCGCATGGTTTCAACTGTATCACCCTGAACGTAAACGAAGGTGCCCTGGTAACTCATCTGGCTCATCGCGGCTGACATTTTCTCAAGCCAGGCACCAGCGTCATCATTTGTTGCTGACACAGCAGGGAAAGCCAGGCAGAGCAGAAATGCTGCCAGTGCCGGTGTGGCAGCAGTGAATTTCATCGCTGTGTTGGCTGCTTACCGTTGTCCAGGTTTTTTTCTTCATCCTGAGATATGTAGTCATCTTCAGGCGCCTCAGAATTCTGGGCAACAACCATTGGAACAAAAGCGACAAAGCCCTTACCGCCGGCAAAACCAGCCACTTGATTATGGCGCAGCAGATAGGAATTGATTCTCGGGCTCATGTTTACAGCTTGTGAAACCGGTCTGAAGCCGAGCCCGGTTTCGGTACTGACGAAGGATTCCAGGGCAGAGCTTTCAACCAGTCCATCAGCAGGAGCCGTAAGCGGGCTTTGCGTGGGATCCACTGTGACAATAGCCATTAACGCCACCGAGGCCGCAATCGCAAACCCCGATACCGGCTTCAGCCATTTGGCGGACAACGATCGGGTCACAGCCGGTGAGACGTCATCCAGCAACGCTGCCTGTACTTTACCGCTGAATTCATCGCCAGCCAGGTTGCCCTCGTGATGACGCAGGCAATCACGGATCACGTGATAACGTGTCCAGGTCGCGCGTAATTCGCTGTCGGAACCAAGACGCCTGACCAGGAATCGGCCAGTGTCCTTGCTGATTTCACCATCCATCAAACATGAAAGATGTTCAAATGATTCTTTACTCATTTTCTCAGTGCCTGTCTCTACTTCAGTTCGCCGTTATCAGCGGTCTCAATTTCTGATCAATAGCATCTCTCGCCCGGAAAATCCGGGATCGGACTGTGCCGATCGGGCAGTCCATTGTGAGTGCAATGTCCTCGTAACTCATGCCCTCCATTTCACGCAACATGATGGCCGTTCTAAGGTCATCCGGAAGAGCTGCAATGGTGTCATAAACGGTACGTTTAACCTCATCACGCATTAATTCCTGTTCCGGTGTTCCTTTATCTTTGAGACGGCTTTCCATGTCATATTGTTCCGCATCAGCCGCATCAATATCGGAAGCAGGCGGGCGCCGCTTCTGCGCCACCAGGTAATTTTTGGCCGTGTTGATGGCGATACGGTACAGCCAGGTGTAAAAAGCGCTGTCGCCGCGAAAGTTACCCATTGCACGATAGGCCTTGATGAACGCTTCCTGCGCCACATCCTGGGCCTCGGAGTGATCAGAGACATAGCGCGACACCAGGCTGATAATCCTGTGCTGATATTTATTGATCAGCAGATCAAAGGCATGTTTGTCACCCTTTTGCACTCTCTCGACCAACAACTGGTCAACCTGTGCTTCGCTCATGCGCGCACGCTCCGTCTCTCCCTTGCGGACATTCTGCACCGGCCCCGGGGATTGATTCCCTGTCTCAGGCGCGACCAGGATTGCCTGTTGTTTGCATAATGCCGTCATTCAATTCGGCTCCCTCTGCTGAGCATAACATGGTGACTGATGTGGCCAGACTCCTGTTTGCGGGTTTCAATTGTAATTCGCACATTGCGGGCTACTGTGCGATATGACAGGACCTGCATGCCGGAGTTCCCTATAAATCGAAACTTTTACTCCCCCGATGGGTGCAAGAAATAAATGGCGATGCGATAATGCATTGCTAAATTCCCAGTTTCCTTATCCCTCATTTACAAAAGGTAGAAAATCATCATGGAATTTCTGAATGATCTCGGCATCAATGCGTACAACCCCGGTGCCTATTTCGGCAGTGGTGAATGGTCAGCCACACAGGATAAAGGTGTCATTGAAGCGACCAATCCGGCCACCGGGGATGTGATCGCCCGCGTTCACGGCGCCTCACCTGATGACTATGAACGGGTGGTGGTGACCGCAGGCCAGGTTTTCAATGAGTGGCGTAATATACCCGCACCCATCCGCGGTGAAGCTATTCGACTGTGCACAGATGCATTACGTCAGCATAAAGATGCCCTGGGCAGCCTGGTCAGCCTGGAAATGGGCAAGATCAAGGCCGAAGGCGACGGGGAAGTTCAGGAAATGATCGATATTGGTGATTTTGCTGTTGGCCAGTCCCGAATGCTGTACGGCCTGACCATGCATTCTGAACGCCCGCAGCATCGCATGTATGAACAGTGGCACCCTTACGGCATAGTTGGCGTGATCTCCGCTTTTAATTTCCCGGTTGCGGTGTGGGCATGGAATGCCTTTCTTGCTGCCATTTGCGGTAATGCAACTATCTGGAAGCCCTCACCCAAGGGTGCCCTGTGCGCACTCGCGGTACAAAACATCTGCAACACGGCTCTGGAGGCTGGTGGTTTTCCATCCATTTTCCTGAGCTTTGTTGAGCCTGGCCATTCACTGGCAGAGCGTTTTGTGGATGATAAACGAGTTGATTTACTGTCATTCACCGGTTCTACCGCGGTGGGGCGGAAAGTCGGGGCGTGCGTCGCTCAACGCATGGGGCGCAGCTTGCTGGAACTGGGTGGCAACAACGCCATCATTCTGGATGAAACGGCTGATTTGAAAATGGCTATTCCGGGAATCGTTTTCGGTGCGGTAGGCACCGCCGGCCAGCGTTGCACGACAACCCGTCGATTGTTTGTACACGAGTCCATTATGGAGCAGGTATCCGATACCCTGATTCGCGCCTATCAGCAGGTTCGCATCGGTGACCCACTGGACCCGGAAACCCTGATGGGCCCATTGACCGATGAAGCCAGCGCTCAACGTTTCGAAGCGGCAGTCGCCAATGCCCAGGACGCTGGTGGTGAGGTGCTCGTCGGCGGCAAGCGTATCGATGGCCCGGGCTTTTTTGTTGAACCCACCATCATCAGAGCCGACAACCAGTGGGAAGTGGTTCAGACCGAGACTTTTGCCCCGATTTTGTACCTGATCCCGTTCACCGAACTGGAAGATGCGATCTCAATGCAAAACGCTGTGGTCCAGGGTCTTTCCTCAGCAATTTTCACCACCGACATGCGCCATGCAGAGCAATTCCTCTCCGTAACCGGTTCCGACTGCGGTATTGCAAACGTTAACATCGGTACTTCCGGTGCTGAAATCGGTGGAGCATTCGGGGGCGAAAAAGAAACCGGTGGAGGCAGGGAATCGGGTTCCGATTCCTGGAAGGCTTACATGCGCCGACAGACCAACACCATCAATTGGGGCAAAGATCTCCCTCTTGCGCAGGGCATCAAATTTGATCTCTGAGACCGTAAATGTTCTATAAACTTGCGCGCAAAGCACTATTTGCAACCGACCCGGAAATTGCTCACGAGTTGAGCATGCAGGGTCTGCGCCTGGGCCACAGGGTGGGCGCAACCCGTTTCCTGTGCAGGGCCGCCGATCAACCGGTCCGTTGTATGGGACTCGATTTTCCCAACCCGGTAGGCGTCGCGCCCGGTCTGGACAAAAACGGTGATTTCTTCGAAGCACTGGGCGACTTTGGATTTGGATTCATCGAAATCGGCACCACTACGCCGAGAGCCCAGGCCGGCAACCCCAAACCGCGCGTGTTCCGTCTTACCCAGGCGCAGGCGATGATCAATCGGCTGGGATTCAATAACAAGGGTGTCGACTACCTGGTCAACCGGGTCAGGAAACACCAGTTCAAAGGTATTCTGGGAATCAACATAGGCAAGAACTTCGACACGCCGATCGAAAATGCAGCCGACGATTACCTGCACTGTCTGGAGAAAGTTTATCCTTATGCGGACTACATTACCGCCAATATATCATCTCCAAACACCAGGAACCTGCGTGACCTCCAGGGAGAAGATGCGTTGGATAAGCTACTGGGCATACTCAGCAAACGCCGTGAAGAACTGGCTGATAAATCCGGCCGCTTCGTGCCACTGGCGGTCAAAGTGGCACCCGATCTTGAAGACCACGTCATTCCGATCATCGCCGAGGTGGTGAGCCGGCACGGTCTGGACGCGGTGATTGCAACCAATACAACGATCAGCCGGCCAGACGTAGCGGGGCTCAAATACGCAAATGAATCGGGCGGACTTTCCGGTGCACCGCTTAAAGCATTGTCCGACAGAGTGCTGGCAGCATTCCGCACAGCCCTGCCGCAAGAGATTGCACTGATCGGTGTGGGCGGAATCACCAGCGGGCAGGATGCCGTCGACAAGTTGGAACGTGGTGCTAGCCTGGTGCAGTTTTATACCGGCCTGGTTTACCGGGGGCCGGAACTGGTGCGCGAATGTCTGCAGGCGATCGCCGACCGCAAGCAGGAATGAAAGTTTGCGAACAAGCCTCCCTCAGGAAGCTGAACACGTTTGGCGTCAACGCCCGTGCCAATCTGTTGCTGACCATCGAATCAGAGGAAGACTTGCTGTCACTACCAGTTTTCAGGCCTGAACAGGATTTTGTGCTGGGCGGCGGCAGCAATGTTTTGTTTGAAACCGATGTACCAGGAACCGTTTTCTGAACCGGACCACAGGCCGGCATATTTTGGAAGAACACGATGACCAGGTGCTGATTGAAGTTGGCGCGGGTGAGAACTGGCATCAACTGGTGCTGTGGTCACTGGCCAGGGGCCTGTCCGGCCTGGAAAACCTGTCCCTGATTCCTGGCCTTGCCGGGGCGGCGCCGGTGCAAAATATCGGCGCCTATGGTGTTGAACTTTCATCGCTGCTGGAAAGCGTAACGGCCTGGGACTGGAGAAAGGCTGGCTGGACTGTATTTACGCCGGATGATTGTCAGTTCGGGTACCGCGACAGCATTTTCAAGTCAAAGGAGCCCGGCCGGTTTCTGATCACATCCCTGCGCCTGCGCCTGAATTACGCCTTCACGCCTCAGATCAGATACGGCGGACTGAAAGACCTGCTGCGTTCCCTGGAAATCCTCCATCCCAGCGCCAGGCAAGTCAGCGATGCCGTGATTCAAACCCGCCAACAAAAACTTCCTGATCCGGCCATCCTGGGAAATGCTGGTAGCTTTTTCAAGAACCCCATTGTCACAAAAAACCAGGCGGAAAGCCTTCAACAGCGCTTTCCCGGCTTGCCAAACTGGCCCGCAACCGCTGACCAGGTCAAGTTATCTGCCGCCTGGATGATCGAACACTGCGGCATGAAAGGCTACCGCGAAGGTGCTGCAGGGGTTTCATCAGTTCATTCACTCGTTCTGGTTAACCACGGATCCGCCAGTGGCCGGGATATAGCGAAGCTCGCGCGAAAAATCCAGGCCAGGGTGTTCGAAGAATTCGGCACCACACTGGAACAGGAACCGGTTACTGTCGCCTTCCCCTAAACTAATTTGACGTAAGCGGGCTTTCATGAAGGTCACAAGCGAAGCTGTAGGAGCGAGCCTTGCTCGCGAATGTAAGAGCGTGCTTTGCGCGCGAACTGCGGTGACGAAAAAGATTCGCGAGCAAGGCTCGCTCCAACAGTAAAGCGATGCGAGGAGTGGCCGGATACCTCAAAAAGCATTTATTCCGGTCAGTTCCCGGCCAACGACCAACTGGTGGATAGTCTCGGTTCCTTCGTAAGTGATGACACTTTCCAAATTCAACATGTGGCGGATGGCCTGGTACTCGGTGGTAATACCGCTGCCACCCAGTATGTCGCGGCAATCGCGAGCGATATCCAGGGCCATGCGCACATTATTCCACTTGGCGATGCTCACTTGTGTGGGCGCCATATTGCCGGCATCCTTCAGGCGTCCCAACTGAATCGAGAGCAATTGTGCGCAGGTGATCCTTCTTGCCATATCAGCAACACGAAGCTGGATAGCCTGATTGGCGGCCAGCGGGCGACCGAAGAGTATCCGGTCAGAAATATAGTTGAGCACTTCAGCCAGGCAAGCTATCGCTGAACCGATAGGCCCCCAGGTAATGCCATAGCGAGCCTGGGTCAGGCAACCCAACGGGCCCTTCAACCCTGTGACCCCTGGTAGCCGGTTTGAATCAGGCACGCGTACGTTGTCGAAATAAAGCTCGGAAGTAACCGATGCACGCAGCGACATCTTTGAATGAATGGTCCGTGCCTCGAATCCTTTTGTATCTTTTTCAATAAGGAACCCGGTAATGCCATCATCGGTTTTCGCCCAGACGATGGCGATATCCGCGATGCTGCCGTTGGTAATCCACATCTTGGAGCCATTGATCAGCCAATCATCTCCATCACGCCGTGCATGTGTTTTCATCGCAGCCGGATCCGAACCACCGTGGGATTCGGTCAGGCCAAAACAGCCAATGGCTTCGCCTGCCGCCATGGCCGGCAACCAGCGCTGCTTTTGCTCTTCCGAACCGTAAGCGTAGATCGGGTACATGCAAAGACTGGACTGCACCGATACAAAACTGCGCAGCCCGGAGTCACAGCGCTCCAGTTCCTGACAGATCAGACCATAGGAAACCGAGTTTAAACCGGCACAGCCGTAGCCTTCGATAGTGGAGCCCAACAAACCCATTTCCGCAATTTCCGGTACCAGTTCAAAAGGAAAAGTAGCTTCGTCAAAGTGCTTGGCAATCAACGGCATAGCGCGCTCATCAACAAAGCGGGCGACGCTGTCCTTGATCATCAGCTCTTCTTCACTGAGCAGTGATTCTACATCGTAAAGATCGAAAGGATTGAGTCTGGCCATGCTGCACTCCGTCCGGGCCTGGCGCCGTAAAAGCGCCCCCCGATGTTGTTTGTGTGGACAGGGCTATTTTAGTTCGGCAGGCGGGCCGCCGTCACCCTTCGTTAACGATTCCGCTGGGCACATGGGCTGATGTGACGTGTTCCTTCGCTGATTCGATGTGCACTTGCTGATCATCAAAGAAAATATCAGCGCCGAATGCATTGAGAAATTCACCTTTGGAGTGACCACCGAGAAACAAAGCCTCATCGATCCGGATACCCCACTCGCGAAGAGTGAGCACCACCCGTTTATGTGCCGGCGCACTGCGGGCAGTAACCAGTGCGATGCGGATGGGATTGTCTGCGATCGGATAGGCCGACTGGATCTTGTGCAATGCTTCCAGCACCGCTTTGAATGGGCCGCCACTCAGCGGCAGGTTTGCTGCCTCACGCTCACTGTCCGAGAATGCCTCCAGGCCATGTTGCTGATAGATGCGCTCGGCCTCATCGCTGAAAACAACTGCATCGCCATCAAATGCGATACGCAATTGACCGCTGTCTCTACCACTGGCGCTACCCGGCAGGATGGTTGCAGCCGCATATCCTTGCTCCAGCGCCTTGCGCACATCGCGGGCATTGGTCGAGAGCAGCAGATCCGCATTGAAAGCATGCATATAGCGGTAAGGACTGACGCCATTAGTAAAAGCAGCGCGTTCGATTTTCAGCCCGTAATGCTCAATCGTATTGAAAATACGCAGGCCGGTGTCTGCGCTGTTGCGTGAAAGCAAAATGACATCGACACCCGGGTGGTCCACATCATCTTCGTTCAGTGCCAACAGCTTTTTCACCAGTGGAAAGGCAACACCGGGCTGGAGAAATGTGTTTTCACGTTCCACCTGGAACTCGGCGTAGGCTTTCAGGCCTTTAGACTCGAATAAAGCGTGACTGTCATTGAGATCGAACAAGGCCCTGGATGAAATTCCGATAACCAGGGTCTTGTCGCAATCCTGCTTGCGGCCCGAATTGAACATTACTTTTCCCATTTCCCTGTCTCTGATTTGTCTCTTTTATACGTTACACTACAGTAGTGTAGTCCAGTGTAAAGAGGACTGAAAATGTTCCAAAACCTCCTTCAGTGTAAAAATAAGCGCAGCCTGTTCCTTATCCCCACCCTGCTCCTGTCTTTGAATCTTTCTGCCGAGGGCATCTCTGCCCAACAATTGGTTCAGGCCGCGATGGATCACTGGCGAGGGCAGACCTCCTATTCCGAAATGAGCATGACCATCCATCGCCCCGATTGGCAGCGAAGCATGACCATGCGTTCGTGGAATGAAGGAGACAAACTGTCGCTGGTACGCATCATTAAGCCAAAAAAGGATGCCGGCAACGGCACTTTGCTCAATGACGGCAACATGTGGACCTACACTCCAAAAATTAACCGGATCATCAAGGTGCCGTCCTCGATGATGGCGCAGAGCTGGATGGGCAGCGATTTCTCAAACAAGGACATGGCCAAGTCAACGGACATCGTCGATCAATATGATCACGAACTAAGCTCGCAAATAGAAATCGACGGACACACTCTTTACACCATCACTTCGATTCCGCACGAAGAAGCGGCTGTCGTGTGGGGCAAGGAAGTGCTCACTATCCGTGATGATTACGTCCTGATGGAACAGCAGTTTTGGGACCAGGATGGTGTGCTGGTCAAATCCATGCGCACGCTTGAAATTGAAGAAATGGGCGGTCGTGCGGTGGCCAAAGTCATGCGCATGGGCAAGTTGGATACACCCGATGAATGGACGGAAATTGTCGCCGATTCCATTCAGTTCGATATCGAAATGCCGGCCAACACGTTCACCCTGTCCAATCTGCGTAATCCGCGCCAGTGACCATCACTCTGCACATGGCATGGCGCAACCTCTGGCGGCACAAGCGGCGTACCTGGCTGACCGCCACCGCGATGATTTTTTCCAACGTACTTCTGGTGTTCATGATCTCATTGCAGTTCGGCTCTTATGACATGATGATCAGCAACACCCTACAGGCCTTCAGCGGCCACATTCAAGTGCAGAACAAGGCCTACAACGACAAGCCTAAATTGCGCAACAGCATTGCGGATATCGTTGCGCTGACAGATCAACTACGCCGCACAGTACAAGGAGCAAATTTTGCAGCACGTGGCGCCGCGTTTGCTCTCGTATCCAGTGAGCGGCGTTCACTTGGCATCCAGGTCGTTGGCGTTCAGCCCGCTTATGAACCCAACGTTTCAACTTTTCCGGGCCTGATCATTGAGGGCCGCTTTCTGCACGACCCGAATGCCGCAGAAATCGTCATCGGCAGCGTACTGGCCCGCAACCTGAAAGTCTCTGTTGGTGATGAACTCACTTTGCTGGGCAGTGGGCGCGACGGATCTTTTGCAGCCGGCGTGGTCATTGTCACCGGAATTTTTGACTCGGGTTCGGGTGATATCGACCGGGCCATGGCCGAAGTACCCATGGCTTATTTTCAGGAAACCTTTGCCATGCAGGATAATGGCCATTCGATTGCTGTGGCCGTGGAGGAAATGGAAAATGTTTCTGCGGTTTATACGGATATCACGACCCAGCTCAAGGGCTTTGACCAGTTGGCGGTACTGGACTGGACGCAGCTGCATCCTGGCCTGAAACAGGCCATACAGGCAGACCTGTCCAGCGCATGGTTCATGTACGGAATATTGATTATTCTTGTGGCATTCAGCGTCATGAACACCCAGCTGATGTCTGTGCTTGAACGCACGCGCGAATTCGGTGTAATGGCCGCGCTGGGCATCAAGCCACGAATACTTGCTTCACTGGTGATGCTGGAAACGTTCCTGATGTCACTTATCGGACTGGCGATTGGTCTGTTT
>PVMS01062627.1_pt1 | contig 18673 bp, 13 predicted proteins | sample 1853461 | NCBI WGS metagenome assembly PVMS01 (sample SAMN08582032, study PRJNA380276) | Marine sediment metagenome, whole genome shotgun sequencing project. | isolation source: ocean sediment barecode stripped | collected 2017 | reverse complement strand
CTTTGCCGCCGGCATGGGCGCTGGCGCCCTTGGCGCACCGATGATATTCCCGATACTGTTTGGCCTGATTGGGGGAGGGGTGGTCCTTGGCGGGCTCTACAGTTTGCTCAACAGCCTATCTGTTCGCATCGGGCGCGATGGTATTCATAGCCAACGCAAACTGCTTGGCCTGAACATAGGCCAACACACTGCCAGGGCGGCGGATGTCCGCGAGCTGCGCATCCACAAAGGCGGAAGCATGAGCTCTGGCACCGAACACAAAATTTTCTACTCAATTAAGGCACACCTTATCAGCGGCAAAAAGATTACCGTCGCCGAAAGCCTGGTCGGCCAACAGGCCGCGCAGCAGGCCGCTGAAGCCATCGCCATATACAGCGGCTTTGATTTCGATACTAAAATTGTTGACCAGGGGCAGGAGTTTGCGGATCGCAAAAAGGCTTACCTGGACAGGAGAAAGCGATCGTAAGGTGTTTTGCAAATGGGAAATACAATGGATAAAGCATTACAGCTAAGACGCGAAGAGGTTGTCAGGGAACATTTCGAATCCGAAACAGCTCAGGAATTTGATCGCACCCTTGAAACATTTGACAAGCCTCAGTACGGTACAGGCCGCTAGCCACCTGGAAGCATTGTATGATTTATGCACTGTCGTAATCGATAGAGAGCCTCCCGCGGCATTGTTTGATTTCTCGCGTGCTCATGGCGTATCGGCCTATGAGGCAGCCTATCTCATGATGGCGCTTTCTCAAGGTAGCCAAATTGCTACTTTGGACAAGAAGATGCGGCAAGTCGCTCGAAAGCTGGATATCGAAATTTTGCCTGGCAAATCGAAATCACGGTAATACCAATCTATCAGCTTCACCCTGTATTTAACATAATAATATTATTCTCTGGTATTGATAATGGGGTCACCGCAAGTATAAGGAAATAGCAGCTATGCAAGTTTTTGACTAGCGGAGTAATTTTGCGCCCGCAGCAGTCGAAAACCGCAAAAGAAACCTTATAAATCATGGCTGTCCCTGTTGCAAGCTACCCCATGGCTGGGGGCTGTTCTATAAAGGGGGTTATTGCGTGAAGGACCGAGGTTACATAGCTTACAGCTACATTGAACAAGATTACTGGGGGGAATATATCCCGTAATCCCCAGTTCTAAACAAGCCTTATTGCACCCTAATTCACCTAATACAGTCCGCGTTGCGTGCGTAAGACTGTACTGAGCCCCGCAAACAATAAAACCGTGCGCATAGCGACGCCTGGTTTTTCTTAAATGCAGTGTATGGCTGCCGGTAGCGCGGTTTCGCCTATCACACTCAACGTCATCGAGCACCGTCGGCAGAACATATCGGTAGCCAAAGTTGCGTGAGTACGTCAAAGCCGAGCTTCCGTACTACCAGGAAGGCCCAGGCATTCTGTACGCATCTTTGTTTCAGGTAGCTGTCGAGCTTACTCCATTACTGGAGTCTGCAAGGCTGTGGGCGAGTAGAAGCGGACTCAATGGTAAGTGCAACAGACCTGTACGAACGTCAATTTGGAGTTTTAGCCTGATATACCAGAATATCGACCGTGTCGTAATCTTATCCACATATGCGCATAATGTATATTATGTTAAATTGAGTATTTGGGCACACTGTTATCCACAGGGGCAAATAGGCACTCAGGGGTGCTTCTGAATAAATGGACTGTTTCGCCCTATTCCACGGAAAGATATAAAATTTGAGTGGAACTACGAGGAAAGATCTTAAGATTGCCGTGTGATTCTTATCGGCCGTTATCGTGAAGGTTCATCAGCGCAGGTCTCAGCCCCTCTGATACGTGTCTGAGCGGCCAAGACTGGTAGTCAAATACTTAGTGAATTAAGTTTGAATAATAACTGGGAAGGTTTTCGAGCTCGCCTTTCGAGGTCCGGTGCGTATTCCAGACGAAGGTTGCCACCTAATCCACGCCAATGTTGCCACCCATTCCACGGGAAGGTTGCCACCCATTCCAGAGCAAAGCTGCCACCCCTGACAGGGTGATTTAGCTACCAAGCAACGCAGGATAATAAACCGCGTATTCTGCCCTCTTTTTAACCAGGTTAAAGAGGGTCAGATGCCAGCAAAAAGGTTATTCATGCGTAAAATCAAAGAAGTCCTGCGCCTGACGTGGGCGTGTAATCAAAGCCAGCGACAAGTTGCCCGGCAGTGCAGCTTATCCAGGCCCTGCGTCCGCAATTATCTGCGGCGTGCCAATGACGCCGGTTTATCCTGGCCGTTGCCCGCTGAGTTGGATGATGGCCAGCTTGAGCGGCTGTTATTCCCCGCTGTGCCCAGGCCAGCAACTGTAGAGCGCAGCGTGCCGGATTGGACCACAGTCTTTACCGACATGAAGCAAAAGAATGTCACCAAGTTCCTGCTTTGGCAGGAATATCGGGGCCTGCACCCCAGTGGCTACAACTACAGCTGGTTCTGCGACAATTACCGGCGCTGGCTGGGAAAGCGGGATCTGTCCATGCGCCAGAATCACCGTGCCGGTGAGAAACTGTTTATCGACTATGCCGGGCACACCATTCCTGTCATCAGCCGCCACACCGGTGAGATTACCGAGGCACAGATCTTTGTGGCTGTCATGGGTGCTTCCAACTACACCTTTGCCGAGGCAACTGCCAGCCAGTCCTTGCCCGACTGGATAGGCTCGCACCAGCGAGCCTTTGATTTCTTCGGCGGTGTGACCGAGGTGTTGGTCCCGGACAACCTCAAAAGCGGTGTCAAAACACCGCATCGCTATGAACCGGATATGAATCCCACCTATAACGATATGGCACAGCATTACGGTGTTGCCGTCATTCCTGCCCGGGTACGTCGCCCCAAGGATAAAGCCAAAGCTGAGGTCGGGGTACAAGTGGTAGAACGCTGGATTCTGGCCGCTTTGCGCCACGATACATTCTTCTCCCTGCATCAACTCAACCGGCGTATCGCCGAACTACTGGTGCAGTTAAACAACCGGTCCTTCCGTAAGCTTCCTGGCTCACGCCGGCCACAGTTCGACGCACTGGATCGCCCCGCACTGCAACCTCTACCCGCGAATCCCTATACCTATGCCGACTGGAAAAAGGCGCGGGTGAATATCGACTACCACGTAGAAGTGGACAAGCATTATTACTCGGTGCCCTACAGCCTGGTAAAGCAGGAGATTGATGTCCGCTTCACCGTGAATACGGTGGAGTGCTTTTATCGCAGCCAGCGTGTCGCCAGCCATGCCCGGTCTTACCGCGCTGGCCATCACACCACACAGCGCGTGCACATGCCCGAATCCCACCGCCAGTATGGAGACTGGTCACCGGAGCGCCTGGTTCGTTGGGCCCGCCAATACGGCGCCAGTACTGCCGAGGTGGTGACTCTCATCCTGCAGGCGCGTCGTCATCCAGAACAGGGTTACCGCTCCTGCCTTGGCATATTGCGGCTGGAGAAAACCTACGGTCCAGGCAGGCTGGAAGCGGCCTGCCAGCGGGCACTGCTGCTGGGCACATTGCGCTACAAAAGTGTTGAGTCGATCCTCAAGCATGGCCTGTATCAGCAACCCAGTGCACCCGAAATAGAACCCCCTATACCCGATGACCACGACAATATCCGTGGCCCCTCTTATTACCACTAACCCAAAAGGAACTGACGATGTTACATCACCCCACACTGGATAAACTCAATGAACTGAAGTTCACCGGGATGTCCGCTGCACTGACGGAACAACTCTCGCTGGATAACATCGATGATCTGGCCTTTGAAGAACGCCTTGGCCTGCTCGTTGACAGGGAAATTACTGAACGCAATAACCGTAGGCTGAAAACACGGTTACGCCAGGCAAAGCTCAAACAAACCGCTTGCATGGAAGATATCGATTATCGACAACCACGCGGGCTGGACAAATCAATGACGCTTCGCCTGGCAGACTGTCACTGGGTCAAAGAGCGATTGAATATCTTGCTGACGGGCCCCACCGGTGTTGGCAAAACCTGGCTGGCCTGTGCGCTTGCGCACAAGGCGTGTCAGTCAGGGCACACAGCCTTGTACTGCCGGTTGCCTCGGTTATTACAATCGTTTCCTCTGGCGCGGGGAACGCTTGCACCGAGTTCAGCCAATATTGGGTCGACCGACCCAGTCCAAAGCGCCGTAAACCGCTGCTGCGTATTCGAGCCCCCCCCCGTTTCACCTTAACAATGCTAAGTAGACTCGCAAAAAAGCATGTTTGCGGTTAGTATACGCACGCAAAATCACCATGGGCGCCATAGTTAAGTAAACTTTCAAATTTAAGACAATACTCGAATAATCGGCGATTATTTAGGCAATCCTGGAGGCTGACGGTCGTTTCAGGCCGACAATACCGGAAACCGACCGATGAGAAACTCCAGAGCGATGTGCCTCGCGGTGCGCGGTGACGAGGGGGCAAATTCAACGCCATTGTATAGCATCAGCGATGCGAAGGGGTAGATGGCAAGGGCAATCCCGATAGTGCTTCATAGGCCTTCGAGGATTCAACTCCTGCGCAGTCATAACGGCGGCTGAAAACCCTCTGTGACCCTGGGTCCGCTTTCTTTCAGCCATGGCTGGCGATGCTTCGAAGAACCCGATTGATACCATACCACCAGCGTGAGACGAGACTTTAGTGAGATTTTTAGAGGAGCTCTTGTGAACTTTCTGTATTCACCTATACGGTTGCTAGAGAGTTTATATCAATATTTGCCCCTGATTAATCGGATGATTCGGCGCGAAGTCGTGGGTAGGTACCGGGGGTCACTGCTGGGTTTGGCATGGTCCTTTTTTAATCCCTTGATAATGCTGACGGTCTACACCTTTGTGTTCAGTTTCGTGTTCAGGGCGCGCTGGGAAGGTGGCTCCGATAGTAAGACGGAGTTTGCTCTTGCATTATTTATTGGCATGATCGCCCACGGCTTGATTGCGGAATGTATTAATCGTGCGCCCACACTTCTCTTGAGTAACGTCAGCTATGTCAAAAAAATCCTTTTCCCGCTGGAAATCCTGCCCTGGGTATTGATCGGGTCAGCGCTTTTTCATACCGTGATTAGCCTCATCGTCTGGATATTAGGTAGTTTGTTAATCAATGGTATCGTCTACTGGACGGTGATTTTTGCGCCGCTAGTCCTCCTGCCGCTGATTTTTTATTCCCTGGGTTTGTCCTGGTTTTTATCATCTCTCAGTGTTTATGTCAGGGATGTCGCGCAGGTAACGGGGGTATTTACGACTGTTCTCCTGTTTATTTCACCGGTTTTTTATTCGGTATCGGTGTTACCTGAACAATACCAGGGTCTGCTGTTATTGAACCCCTTGACGCTTATTATCGAGCAGTTGCGAGAAGTCATGATGTGGGGCAATACGCCAGACTGGATTGGCTTGGGCGGCGAACTCCTGCGGAGCCTGTTGATCGCCTGTCTCGGCTTTGTCTGGTTTCAAAAAACACGCCAGGGATTTGCCGATGTCCTCTGAGCTTGCGATTGAACTGAAGAATCTCGGTAAGTGTTATCACATATACGACAAGCCTCAGGACCGTTTAAAGCAGGGTCTGTGGCGCGGGAGAAAACGTTTCTACCGGGAATTTACCGCAGTCGACGATGTCTCCTTTACCGTTAGGAAAGGCGAAACCGTCGGTATCGTCGGTCGAAACGGTTCAGGTAAATCAACGCTTCTGCAACTAATTTGCGGCACGTTGCGCGCGACTTCCGGGCGGGTAGAAACCCATGGGCGACTTGCCGCGCTGCTTGAACTGGGTGCAGGCTTCAACGCCGAGTTTAGTGGCCGAGAAAACGTCTATATCAACGCCAGCATTATGGGTTTGAGCAACGAGCAGATAGACGCTCAATACGATAGTATTATCGAATTCTCGGAGATCGGCGATTTTATCGATCAGCCGGTGAAGACATATTCTAGCGGGATGTATGTCCGATTAGCATTTTCCGTCGCAATTTGTGTTGACCCAGATGTATTAATACTCGATGAGGCACTGGCTGTCGGAGATGAGGCCTTTCAGCGAAAATGCTTTGCTCGTATTCAGTCGATGCAGGAAAAGGGTTGTGCGATACTGTTCGTCTCCCACAGCTCGGCCGCCGTACTGGAACTATGCGATAGGGCAATTCTTATCGATGGCGGTAGGCTATTGATAGATAGCAAACCGAAGGCAGTGGTTGAGGCTTACCAGAAGATGCTATTTTCTTCGCCCGAGGATGCAGAGCGCCTGAAAGCCAAGCTGCTCGGTGCCACGCCGGCCGCATTGGCGTTAGCGGATGAGTCGGCATTGAGAGAAGCCCGGAGCAACGAGGCACATGATAAGAATCTGGTTCCAACGTCGACGATGGAATACCCTTCCAGAGGCGCAGAGATCAGTGATGTGCGAATAGAAAATGTGCACGGTGAGACCGTCAATATACTGGTTATGGGACAAACATATCACATCAAATACAGCGTATTTTTTAAGATTCCGGGTCACAAGATCCGCTTCGGAACCTTAATAAAGAATGTTAGCGGACTCGCGATCGGCGGCTTACAGTCCCATCCTGTAGGGAAAAATGTTGCCCACATCGAGGCTGGGAGGAATGTGCACCAGTCGTTCGCCTTTAAATGCTCGTTGCTGCCGGGAGTGTATTTCATCAATTCCGGTGTCATGGGGGTACTGGACAATGAAGAGACCTTTCTGCACCGCATCATCGATGTGGCGATGTTTAAGGTGAGTCCAGAGCAGGATCTATGTGCCGATGGCATGATTAATCTGGGGTTGATTTAAAGGTTCTCTGATGGATGATCAACTACATACGACACAAACTGCCATCGTTGTATTGGGAATGCACCGCAGTGGAACCTCTGCTATTGCCGAATGTCTTGCAAATATGGGCGTGGCATTTGGTGAGAATCTGGTTTCCGCCGCCGCGGATAATCCGCGCGGTTTTTGGGAAGATACCGGCGTATTAGCGATTAACAATCACCTACTGCAGCTCGCGGGAGCCGGATGGGAAACTGTTAGCCCGATCGATCCCGGGCGCTTTGAGGGCGAAGCGGTAAGCGAACTGCGCAAGGAGGCAGGAGAACTTCTTAAGAATCATTTCTCAAAATATGCACTCTGGGGGTTGAAGGATCCAAGATTCTGCCGCGTGCTGCCATTCTGGCATCAGGTCTTCGAAGATATCGGTGTCACAGTAAAATATGTGTTTATCCTTCGGCACCCTCTGAGTGTCGGCCACTCCCTGATGATAAGAAACGGCTATGGTCGAGAGCGAGCCTGTTGGCTATGGGTGCGGTATGTTCTCGACACTTATGCTGCAATCAAGCATCTCGATGTTAATTCAATGGATTATGACGAGCTACTGTCAAATTCCAAAGAGGTCCTGGGAGCATTGGGCATCGAACTCGGACTATTGCGTCGTGAAGCTGATGTTGACACGTCCGCTTTAAAGGAGTCTCTACGGCATAATCAGAAGAGTGCCAATGGCGCTGAAAATCAACTCGGTATAGTGGATATAGCGCTGGATCTCTACCGTGCAATGCGCGAAGCAGGCTTCAGAGATCTGACTAAAAACGAGAAACTGCACAGGGTGTTCGCCGCCGCCGAAGAAAAAGTGCGTGAATTGAATGATGTGGCCCGGTATATCGATGCGTTGAGCGCGGATACCGACACCTTGGCGGAGCGCGAAAGAGCCTGGCTTGAGGATTGTATCAAGCAGAAAGATGTCTCTATCGCCAAACTCAATAGCACGGTTGCCAATCTGTATGAATCAATAACGGAGTTAAACGGGACCGTCGAAAATCTCTACGAATCGATAGCTGAGCTCAATGGGACGGTTACCCAGCGAGAAGTAACCGTCGCCGAACAACTGACAGAAATCGAGCGTCAGTACGCCATTGTTGCTGAGTTGAATGAATCTGTTACCCTCTTGGACGAGACCGTGGTGCAGCGGGAAGAGACCGTCGCCAAACAATTAACAGAAATAGAACGCCAGTACTCGATTGTTGGCGAGCAATCAGCAGAAATAAAACACCAGCATTCGATTGTTGCGGAGCAATCAACAGAAATCGAACGCCAACGAGCCGACATCCATGAATTAAAGGCCGTCATTGCCCAGCGAGATGCGCAGATCGATCTCAAACTAACGGAAATAAAACAACTGCAGTCGGTCGTGAACCAGTTAAACGAAGATGCAGAAATCACACGGGTTAGCTTTACAGCGGCGCAGGACGAAATCAAGTCTATCCAGACTGGCCTCGGTAGGGCTAACACCGAACTCGCGTCGATATTAAACTCCTTCGCCTGGCGGGTAACCTATCCATACCGATATGTTGGTGCGATTGCCAAGAGCGTTCCAGCCAGAACCTACAAAGTACTTTTCGCGATCTCCAAGAGCCAAATTATTCCCAGCAGCTTCAGATCAGGAACGATCAGCAGGGCGAGACGCTTCAAAGAGAAGTTTTTTGACTTCCACAACGACCAGTCGAACCGCAAGAGCCTGGGCTACCTGGCTCGCGACAGGCAGAGGGCTCTTTATTCCTGTACTGATCAGGTTTACCTGGATCTGGATTCAGAGGATATCCCCGAAATCGGCATATCCGTAGTCACCTACAATAGTAAGAAATGGGTCGACTCCTTTTTTGAGAGTCTGCTTGTGCAGAAATTTCCCCTAAAGAAAATAAACCTTCATGTCGTAGACAACGATTCATCAGATAATACCGTCAGCTGCCTGCAGGAGTATTTCAAACGCTACGAAGGGCTATTTGCCTCCACCGCTCTTTATCAGCGCCCGAACCTGGGATTCGGCCAGGGGCACGATTTCAACATAACGACGCTAAAAAATGACTTCGTCCTCGTGACAAATGTTGATATCGAGTTTGAACGCGATACCCTGCTGAGACTGCTCGAAGATGCTGTCAGCGACAAGGAAAGGCGCGTTGCCTCTTGGGAATGTCGACAGAAACCCTATGAGCACCCTAAATATTATGATCCAGTGACCATGGAGACCGCCTGGTCATCCCACGCATGCATCCTGCTGCGCCGCGAAGCCTATGAGTCGGTAGGGGGATACGAGAAGCGGATCTTCATGTATGGAGAAGACGTTGAGTTGTCCTATCGTTTTCGTGATGCCGGATATTCGACTCGGTATGTACCTGCGGCGGTCGTCTGGCACTATACCTATGAATATGAAAACCAGGTAAAGCCGATACAGTATTTTGGCAGCACCCTGTCCAATGCCTACATACGACTGCGCTATGGCAGCTATAGGGAAGCGCTGACTATCATCGGTATCTACGGCTTTCTGCTGTTTAGAGGGGGTAATTTTCCCGGCGCGAGAAAGGGCTTGGCCGTCAACGCATTGAAGATACTCTACAACTCCATGTATTTTCTGCTCTCCCGGCGCAAGAGCGATATACCCTTTCCTTTCAGGGCCTGGGACTATGAAATGCAGCGCGATGGTGCCTTCTATGAGCAGCAGAAACTGGACGGCGATCTTCCGTTGGTCAGCATCATTACTCGCACCTACGGTGGCAGGAAAAAAATGGCTGGTTGAAGCAATGGCCAGCGTATTGAATCAGACTTATCCGAGGATCGAGCTTATTGTCGTAGAAGATGGCGACAACAGTCAGGAACAGCTCGTTAAGCAGATCGCTGCGAATTATGGAGGCGATAAGATCGTGCGATACGTTGCACAGCCCAAGCGGGGTCGCTCCTATAACGGCAATGCCGGTCTCGCTCTCGCCAAGGGGCGCTATCTGGGATTCCTTGATGATGACGACCTGCTATTCTGCGATCATGTTGAAGTATTAGTGAACGAGCTAAAGAATAACACTGATATCGCAGCAGCCTATGCACTCTCCTGGGAGGTCGATACCGATACCGTCGAGGACAGGCGGTATGGGAGTCACTATAAGGAAATGCTCCACAGAACACCGGATGTAATCAGACAGGAATTCTCCGCGGACATTTTGCGACACCATAACTTTATCCCGATTCAGGCAATACTCTTTGAACGGGAACTCTATGAACGCCATGGCGGGTTCGATGAGTCGATGGATCAGTTAGAGGACTGGGATCTGTGGGTGCGCTATTCCAGCGATGCCCGCTTTGGCCATGTCAACAAGACGACATCACTGTTTAGAACACCCCACGATATCAGGGAACGGGCACGGCGCCATGAGCTTCTTAATGATGCCTATAAGGACGCCGTAGAAAATCAGCAACAGCATCTGGCGCAACTGAAAGCCTCCTGATGAAGACGCCCTATCTTCAATCTTTCGGCCAGCTTAACGTACCAGCAGCTCTCGCCCCACAGCCTTAACAGCAGCGCAGGGGCAACCGCGAGCGCCCCTGCCTTTATAACATCCGTGGTACTTATTGACCTCTAGGGATCAACCAGCACCTCAAGCGTATTATTCTCCTCATCAGATTCTGCGACGACAGCGCCCCAGTCTGCCATTAGAATCAAATAGGGTGTTGCAGCCGGATCAACCGTGGTCGTTGCATGAAAGCTCCCGGAAAATGACTCGCCGGGTTCGAGGTAACCTAATGGTGATGGCCCAAGGCGCACGCCTCCCGCAGGCACATCGCCGGCATTATAGAAAACCGTGTCGGCAGACAGGAAGGCTTGAACGGCGACGTTATCGAAGCTTGCATCGGTAGGACCATCCAGATTTGCCGCTGCATCACCGATATTGGTAATGGTATAATCATAATCTATTCGCCCGGCACTCCAGGAGCTCACCGATAGACTTGATACAACCAGATCAGCTTGCGCTGTGGTAGCGGTCCCTGCAACTCGGGTAAAAACATAGGTTGTATCGAGAGTCACAAGGCCATCGAGAAGCTCATTATAGAGCACGATGGTAAATTCCTCGCCCGCTTCCATCGGCATCGTAATAGGATCGCCGCCTATTATATTCATTGGCTGATACTCATGCAGGATAATACTGTCACAGCCATTGATAACACCACCATGATCGACACATTCATCCGCTATTCCCGTCCCCGTGATTTCGGAAAGAACGGGATCGTTCCAGAGGCCACTAATTTCGGCGGCACCTTGGGTCGTTGTATTCATCACGTTCGCCGCAGTCTCGATTAAGAAATTAAACTCAAACAGGCCGGTAGTAGGCGTGAATCGGCCAGTTCCTGTAATGGTACTCGTACCTACAACCACGCCACCTCCAAACAGGATGTTTCCTGAAACATCGAAAATATAGTATAAATCGGCACAATCCAGTGTATAAGAAGCGGATCGATTCTCTTCACTTGCGGTGGAGCCATTGCCCCAGCCAAAGACAATATTCACTGTCTTGTCTTCAAGGACGGGTACAGACGAAGGCACATTCGGTGTTGTACAACTGAGCACGATAAGGTCTGTCACTAGCGAACCTGCTGCACAGCCACCGGTACCGTCCAATGCCGGTGCGCTGCCATCGGTAGTAGCGCACACCGCACCATCAACAAGCTCCGAACCACCGAGTGATATCAGGTTGATATTGGCAACCGGCGATAAAAAATTATTGCCATCTCCCGGGCTGAATACATCTACCGGTGGTTCTAGTGGCGGTGGCGGTAAACATCCGATGTTCATCAATACACAAGCTAACGCCAGCGTTCTGAGTACAATGGATACTGTTGTGTTTTTCATTATTTTCTTCCTGTAATTAAGTTTGATGGGCCCTAACCCACGTGCATCAATGACAGCAGAAAACCATTGAGATTCTCTCTGTGGGTATTGTTTTTTGCTCACTCAGGGAACCTCTGAAGCACTGTGTCAAAAACGGCTACAAGACTACAGATCTTGTATCTGCCAGCGCTTTAACAGTCGCAGAATATAGTTGTAATGAAAAAAGACTGTAAGCAAATGCTCTTTAATAAAAATTGCAATAGCATTGGCAAACCGGTAGCGCACTTAAATCACGCGCTTTTCTACGCTCCGCCTTTCATCGCCGGTGTCATTGCCACACTCTTTGGCTGATCATTAATTGATCAATGTGGAATTATTTAAGCCTATAGTAAAGCTCCCGAAATAGAGCAAGGCACTAACCGCCGTTGGCGATTGCCGGTGGCCACTGTTTACCTGAGGTGGGAGAAAAAGGAGGCTTTAACTCTTCTTATACTTTATACTCCCGCGCTACTCGTAAAAATGGCGTAGGGCTTTCGTCGGTCACGCTGCTCCACCTGAGCATAACCATGATTGATCATTGTCCTTTGCTTAGCGGCAACGCAGCATCTTAACCGAACGTAACAGGCAACGACCGCCCTCCAGGATCGAAGAAACAAGGCTCAACTTTCATGAAGAACCGACTAGGCAAACTATCATCAGCTTGGATCCAGAAATTGCTGTTGATCTCGCAAGCCCTGATAGTAGCAAACATTGTCTTCCCCTCCGTCGCCTTTGCCTATATCGATCCGGGTTCCGGCAGTGTCATTGTCACCACGATTCTCGGCCTGGTTGCGGCGGTTGGCTACACGGTACGAAAATATTTTTACAAGATAAAGCGCCTGTTTACAGGCGCTGAAGAAGACAGCGAGCAGGACGACCAAGACAAGATCAATAATGAACATAGCGGCTAATCCCGGGTCCTTTCGAGATCCAGTCAATCGTGTCTATGAAGTGAAGTCAGAATCTGCACAGGGAAACCTGCGCATACTGCGCGGTTTGAATAAACAAGCCTTTCAACACTATCAAACTCTGTCCAAAGAAGTATTCTTCAAACGACTTGTTGAACAGGGCCATGTCGTGACATCCGAACCACTCCCTGCGGAAGCGCCGGATGCTCGACAGATTATGGCCGATGGCTGGGACGCCGTTCTTGAACACGAAACCATACCCTTTATAAGCTATCCCTACGAATGGACTTTTTCCATGCTCAAGGACGCGGCCTTGTTACAGCTGCGCCTGGTGGAGACCAGCCTTGAGAACGGCCGGACGCTGAAGGACGCGACGCCATACAACATCCAGTGGATGGGCTCACGACCCGTCTTCATCGACATCCCGTCATTTGAGCCCTGGATCGAGGGAGAGCCCTGGATCGGGTACCGTCAGTTTTGCTCCTTGTTTTTGACCCCCCTGCTCATCCGGGCGCATCTCGGAATCGACCATATTCCCCTTCTACGCTCATGCATGGATGGCATCGAACCGATGGAGGCCGCAAAGTATTTTACCGGTCTGAGGCGTTTCAAGAAGGGCGTACTGAGCCACATCATATTGCCAGCAAGCGTCGAGAATGCCATCGCCAGGCGTGAACGTGACGATGCACTCGCCCACAAACGCACCGGCAAGCGACATAGCAAGGCCATGGTTCTGGGACTCGTCCAGAGTCTGATCCGGCTCGTGAAAAAACTGTCGATCAAGATAGAGAAAACGGATTGGTCGCAGTACGACAAGACACACTCCTATCAGGACGAAGACTTCGAGGCGAAAAAAGCCTTTGTCAAGAAGCACGTCTCGGCCGCGAAGAGAGATCAGATTTGGGATATCGGTTGCAATACGGGAACATTCTCCAGGATAGCCAGTGAGTTTTGTAATCAGGTGATCTCCGTCGATGGCGACTACAGTGCGGTGACGCAGCTCTATCTCTCGGAAAAATCCAGCAATAGTTCCAATATCTTACCCCTGGTGATCAACCTCGCCAACATATCGCCGGGACAGGGCTGGGCTGGCAGGGAACGGCAATCCCTGGACGATCGCGCGAAGCCGGATCTGGTTCTGTGTCTGGCGCTTATTCATCACGTTCGAATTTCTTCCAACATCCCCAATGCGCTGTTTCTGAAATGGCTGCGTTCGCTCAATGCAGATGTCGTTCTGGAATTCGTCAACCGGGAAGATGAAATGGTTGTGAAGCTGCTAACGAATAAGAAGGAACAGTACGAAGATTACAACATCGAACAGTTTGTTGTTGAAGCCGAACAGTTTTTTGCGATCAAAGACCGCCAGCCTCTAAAGGCTGGAAAACGCGAGATCTTTTTTCTTACGCCTAAGTAATTTCCGCAATGAACATACTAGATGACGCATGTACTAGAAGATGAATGTACTGGAAATAGTCCTTAGTCCGATTGTCTGGCCGATGCACTGGTTGCTGGATCTCTATGTTTCACTCTTTTCCTCTCTGGGTTTATCGATTCTACTACTAAGCTTTAGTCTGGCGTTACTCTTGTTACCGCTGCGCAAGGCAGCGCAACGACTGGAAGCGAGAATCGGCTTGCAGATGATGACGGTGAACGCGGAACTGGAGCCGCTGAAGAGTCAGCTGAAGGGAGAAAAACTCTTCCTGGCAACCGAGAAAATCTACCAGAAGCATGGCTACCACCCTATTAAAAGCATCGGTATGGGCGCGAGTTTCTTCGTCATGCTGCCGGTACTCATCTCGGCTATTGTGCTGTTCACCGCCGACGGCGTTCTCGATGGCGTCGGCTTTCTGATAATAGAGGATCTGTCAAAGCCCGATGCGCTACTGGGGGCCATCAATGTTCTGCCCATCGTGATGTCAGCCATCACTGTCGCAGACGCGAGGATGCGCTTTAAGGACGACATCAAGAGCCAATATCGGTTTTACCTCATCGCTCTGGTGCTCTTGTTCCTTGTCTACAAGCTGCCCGCAGGGTTGGTAATCTATTGGACAGGGAGCAACATTCTCTCTCTCCTGCTCTTCCAGCTACAGGCATCTTCGGCACCAGAGTAGTGTACTAGTGCCATTGCGCAGGGACCATTACAGAAACATCATCGCGACGCCAGAACACGAGGAACATGGGATTCCATGAATCAGGAAAATCAGCGTAGCTTCACCGAGATCCTTCACCTGTTCGTGTTTGTCAGCCTGGCTGTTGCGCAACCGGTGTATGATATCCTGGGACAGAACGCCGAGTTCTTCGTGGCTCGCCGGGCGGATTCCCCGCAGATTCTCAGTGCGATGCTGCTCCTGTCTATAGGCATCGCAGGGGTTCTCGGATGCGCGCAGATTCTTGTGCAGTTCGTCCTCGCCCGAACCCTGCCTGCGCTCGGCATACCAGTGCTAAAAAGAAGGCAACTCACTCAAGGTCTTTTTCACACTCTGCTCGTCTATCTGCTCGTCGTCCTGATTCTCGCTCCCATCGTAAAGCGACTGGTTGGCGACAGCGATGCTGTCATGGGCGCCGTCGTGCTGAGCCTCGCGTTCCTGTTCGTCAGACAGTATGTCGCCAAGGAAGGTGTTCGATCCTTTATTACCGCACTGTCTCCGGTGATTGTATTTTTCCCCCTGTGGTTTGTTTTCGCGACACCGGTCGGCCGCCTTATCCTGCCACAGACCAGCGCGGTTCAGGGTGAAATACACATAAAGAGCAAGGTGCCCGTTGTACTCGTTGTGCTGGACGAACTTGGCACGACGGCACTGCTCAATGCGCAGCACAAGATCGATGCCGTTCGCTATCCCCATTTTGCAGAGTTCGCAGCACACAGTGTCTGGTTCCCTAATGCCGTCGCAGCCTCGCGGTCAACGGAATTTGCCGTTCCGGCAATATTGACCGGGAGGAATCCGCGCCCGGCAGAAAAGCTGCTACCCACTGCCACCGACTACCCTGAAAATCTGTTTGCGTTACTTGGAAGCGAATATGCAATAAACGCCTCTGAGGGACTCACATCCCTTGCACGCATCGATCGCTCTCCTGTGAAAGTGCCCCGGCAGGAGTACGTGGACATGTTTGCCGATATCGCCGTCATCTATTTACACCTCGTCATGCCCCCGGGCGTGACGCGGAAATTACCGAGTCTGGATGCACGCTGGTCCGGATTCGGACAGGGTGACGATGTTAAACGCCAAAGTCTGTCAAATAGCACAGGCCTGTCAACGAGTAAGGATCAAGCAGGCAGCGAGGCGCTGTCGAAAGCTGCTACTCCACCGGAGACTCCCTACTTGACCGGCAGAGTCGAGCAGCTGATGCAGTTCCTTGCAGGAATCGAGGGGGGATCTCGCCCCGAACTGCATTTCATCCATGTTCTGTTGCCCCATGTACCCTACCATTTTCTGGCGTCGGGTCATGTCTATGCCAGCGGCTCGGCGATGCCTGAAGGCGTGCTCAGTGGGACCATTGCACACAAGGCGCATTGGACCACGGATCCCTCGTTAATCATCACAGCCTACCATCGATACCTGCAGCAGGTGGGCTACGTCGATAACTTCCTGGGCGATCTCAAGAAGAGACTGACATCAGCCGGACTCTATGACGACGCGCTGGTGATCATTACGGCGGATCATGGCGTGGCATTCAGGCCCGGAAGCTACAGACGCGATTTCGACGAGGATAATGTCATCGAGATCCTCAAGATACCGCTGCTGGTGAAACTACCCAGGCAGCAGACGGCTCGCGTCGATGAGCGTATCGCCAGCAGCATTGATATTCTGCCAACCATTATCGATGTTCTGGACATCGAAGTCGCGTGGGATGTCGATGGCTATTCGCTTCTCGCGGAACAAGAGTCCTCTAGAACCGATATGGAGATTGCGGGACTTGGTCGCATTGAGGCGGTCGATATACGGGGTTTTTCCCGCTTGAATTGGCAGATCGCACACTTTAAGGAGAATCAATCACTCGATGGGCTCGTACCCTTTGGCCCGAGTCCGCAGCTGGCCAAGAGAAAAGTGACTGACTTTGTAGTGGGCAATGCAACGTCATTGACACTCAAGGGCGGAGACGCTGGCTATTTCGATCAGATTAACAAGACTGGGCGTTTTCTACCTGCGTTATTTCACGGGCATATCGAAGGCTCCACAGAAAAAGGCCTACCCATCGCTTTGTCGGTTAATGGCAGGATTTGGGCGACGACCCGTACCTCTCAATGGAATGAGCAAGAGAACTATTTCTCGATCCTGTTTCCGCCCGATGCCTTCAATCAGGGTAAGAACAGCGTCGATGCATTTCTAATCGAGCAATCGGACAATGGCCCCGTGCTGCGACCGATCAGGCAAGCTAAACCCCCCGAGCCGACACTGCAGCGAACGGCAGGCGGAGAAATCCTGCGTTTTCCCGACGGTCGACAGATACGGGTTGAGTTGGATCGACGCAACATGAACGGCTATCTGGACACCGTCACGCTTGCCGCCGGAATGTTCAGTTTCGAGGGATGGGCTGCCGATCTGGTCGAGAGAACTCCCGCGACCAGCATTCTTGTCTTCGAAGGAGAAACCCTTGTCCAACGGGTAGCCCCCGATGTCAGGAGGGCTGGCGTGGCTAAACTGTATGATCAGCCCGGTATGTTGCGCAGCGGCTATCGAGCATCCGTCCCGCTGAGTGTCTTGAGCTCGCCTGACATCAGTGTAGTAGCGCTGTCCGGAGACCGGAGGGCCTTTAAGTTAGCAATAAATGCAAGCTTTAAAGAACTGATCGATAGCACTTTTATGCAAGGTTATCGGCTGCGCAAGCTGAATTCCGGCGCCAGGGTTCTGCTATTTCCGGACGGGCATCAGGTCAAACTGGAGTTTGATAGAAGCAGGATAAACGGCTACCTGGATCGAATAGACGTTAAAGATGGACTGTTTAGCTTTGAAGGATGGGCCGTCGATCTTCTTGCGGAAGCACCGGTTCGTAGTCTTCTCGTTTTCGACGGGGAACAGCTGTTGTATCAGGCAAGCCCGGATACCGATAGGCGGGATGTCGCCGATGCCTTGAAGAATCCCGGCTTTACAAGAAGCGGATATCGCATATTAGTATCCGAGGCTAAATTTTCGCTGGATGACAGTCACATTAATGTGATTGCGCTGTCCGCTGGCAAGGCTTTCAAAATGCACATAACAGATGAGTACAGACAGCTGTTTAATCGGCGCTTGCCTGGATCCAGTGTGCAGCCTGAGCCTCAAGGATCCTCAGCAAATCACCCATCGCATAATTGACATCCGCGATATAAGCTACTATTCATCATTGAACCTCCCGTTCATTATTCAAATGTCGCAATTCGAATTTCTAGGGCGGCAACCTTGCATTGCCCGGCCAGTAGCGGAGTGGTTCATTACTCTAGAACCAAAAATAGCGAACAGATGCGAAGCAGGTACGCCATGGTCAGCTGAAAAAATGGTCAATCCTTCGGGGTTTTTCGCGAATTGCCGAGAGGCGTGCTAAGTTTAGTAAATTTATCAATGAGCCCAAGTAATAACATGGCCAAAAGAGACGCGGCGCGCAAACCATTATTGATCCTGATCGTTGCCTTCATCGCTATCATCGCGTTTGTCGCGGACTACGGTTTTAAGCGCTTTACTGAGCAGCGCGGGGTTGCATCGCTCTCAACGCCTCCTTCGAGCCTGCGCTTTAGCGGTATCGCGCTGGACGATCAGCAGCGCCAAAGCGTCATCAAAAACCTGCGAGCGGCGCTGGCGAGCAAGTTCCAGCGCACACTTGAGACACCCGCAGCTACGCTGAACTATTTGGCCTTTATCTCCTTGTCGCGCCCAACCAGCACCGCGTTAGTGGCACGGGGCCAGGGCGGGAGTCTGAATCTGGCGATAATGCAAGCCGCTAGCGCCTTGGCGCCACGAGTAACGGAGGACTCGTTGGCCCGTGGCAGATTCAAAGTTTAGATGGGGTCTATGCCGATAGCCCTGCAGGCCCTCGGTTTCGCTGGGTCAAGGCACCCTCCAGCGCCGAGCTGCGCCAACTGTCCCACACCATCGCCCACCGCGTGAGCCGTTTTCTCGAACGCCAGGGTCTCCTGGTG
>PVMS01030526.1_pt1 | contig 18673 bp, 17 predicted proteins | sample 1853461 | NCBI WGS metagenome assembly PVMS01 (sample SAMN08582032, study PRJNA380276) | Marine sediment metagenome, whole genome shotgun sequencing project. | isolation source: ocean sediment barecode stripped | collected 2017 | reverse complement strand
TATTTATTGTGTTTTGCTAAATAGCTAAATATTTATTTAAAAAAACCACTATCACCAGTCGCTTTTATAAGTTTTTCTATTCTTTTTTTCTTCTATGTTTTCCTCTGAATCGGATTCATTCGTTTTTTTAAGGGAACAATTTTGGTTGTAATAACTAACAATTTTTAAAATGTCCTTTCTTCGAAATTCTTTCTGTTTAATTTTCTTGCCCAATTCAGGGCAATCCGACACGAATCGCCTTACTCTTTTCATAAATTGATTTTGACCACTTTTACCACCTCCAGAGCCTAAAAATATTGCTTGTTCGTCATTATTTTTTGTTACAAAATAGTAAGGTATGCTATAGGTCTTTGTATTGCCGATCGCACTGTTTTTTTGATGCATACTTTTGTTGTCAACACCTGGAACACTCTTGTAATACTCATATAAAGAGAGCTCACCTTCTACTCTTAATACGAGTAGGTAAGGCCTGGATTTATCTTCTTTAATTGACTTGTAACGATATTCAACATCTTCATTTTTTTCCTCTATCAAAATTTTTTCAACCTCATCCGGCTTATAAACCACTCCCTTAGAATTTTTATCAGGCCTGAATTTTATTTCGTCGTCATACCTGTTGATTTTTGCAAAACCTTCTAATTTGGTGTTGTCTATTAAATAGAGCACAGCATTTTTTTGCTGAGAGTAGCCGGTGACTGTACAGATAAACAAGAGTGCGAAAAGCTTTAATATCATGCGTGTATTATATTTTTGATGGATCCTATATAATATTCTTAATTCAGCATTTTGATCAATGAAAATGAATTTTTAAGAATATCACCTGTTTAAATGTAATATTTTGGATTGCAAATGTAAATATTAGATTTTTTTTTCACAATTAATTAGTACCTGTAAGAAAACTAATTATTTTTCAAGTCTTTGATAATAAAACGAGAGTAACGAAGTATTTGGCGTTTTCTTGCAAACACTAATTAAACCTGAATTATACCCATATTGAATTGTTCTGTAATCGGTGCATGGTTGGCAGCTTCTATTCCCATCGAGATCCATTTTCTTGTGTCTAGCGGATCTATAATGGCATCTGTCCATAAACGTGCAGCCGCGTAATACGGGGAAGTTTGACTTTTGTACCTTTTAGCAATGGTATCGAGAATTTCTTCTTCTTTCTTTTTCGTAATTCTTTGTCCTTGTTTTTTCAAGGATGCAGTTTCTCTTTGCAGCTGAACTTTTGCGGCTTGTATTCCGCCCATCACTGCTAACTCAGCTGACGGCCATGCAACGATTAATCTTGGATCATAGGCTTTTCCGCACATGGCGTAATTACCGGCTCCATATGAATTGCCTACAATTATGGTAAACTTAGGTACTACTGAATTACTTACCGCATTTACCATTTTAGCTCCATCTTTTATGATTCCGCCATGCTCAGCTTTACTGCCTACCATGAAGCCTGTTACATCTTGAAAGAAGATGAGAGGTATTTTTTTTTGATTACAATTTGCAATGAATCTGGTTGCTTTGTCGGCTGAATCTGAATAAATAACTCCTCCAAATTGCATCTCCCCCTTTGCGTTTTTCACAACTTTTCTTTGATTGGCTACGATACCAACTGCCCATCCATCAATTCTTGCATAGGCACAGATTATAGTTTTACCATAATTGGCCTTATATTCTTCTATTTCCGATTTGTCTACCAGGCATTTTATGATCTTTTTCATGTTGTATTGACCGGTTCTGGAAAGGGGTAAAATACCGTAAATATCTTTTGGGTTTTCTTTTGGTTCTTCTTCTGCTACTCTGTTAAAGCCGGCTTTATCAAAATCACCAATTTTGCCAACTATTTTTTTAATTTTATTTAAGGCGTCCTTATCATCAGCAGCATTGTAATCGCAAACACCAGAAATTTCTGTATGGGTTATTGCACCACCTAATGTTTCGTTGTCTATGGATTCACCTATTGCGGCTTTTACCAAATAGCTTCCGGCGAGAAATATACTTCCTGTTTTGTCCACAATTATCGATTCATCACTCATAATAGGCAAATAAGCACCACCGGCAACACAGCTGCCCATAACTGCTGCTATTTGCGTTATACCCTTGCTACTCATTACGGCATTATTCCTAAATATACGTCCGAAGTGCTCTTTATCAGGAAAAATTTCATCCTGCATCGGAAGGTAAACACCGGCACTATCCACTAAGTATATTATGGGTAAATTATTTTCTAAGGCGATCTCTTGTGCTCTCAGGTTTTTTTTTCCTGTTATTGGAAACCAGGCTCCAGCCTTTACGGTGGCATCGTTAGCAACAATAATACATAGTTTATTAGATATATATCCTAGTTTTACAACCACCCCTCCTGATGGACATCCACCGTGTTCCTGATACATTTCATCTCCGGCAAATGCCCCGATTTCAATAGAAGCAGTATTTTTATCTAAGAGAAAGTCTATTCGTTCACGGGCTGTCATCTTTCCTTTCTGATGATGTTTCTTTATTTTTTCCTCACCACCGCCTTTGCAAACTTGATTAAATTTTTTGTTCAAAGTAGCGAGAAGCAGTTTGTTGTGATCTTCGTTTTTATTGAAGTTGATATCCATGATACTGTTTTTTTTAAGGGCTAAAATACGAAATGAATGTTAATTTATGTCAATAATATACCATGTAAATAAATACCATGGTATATATAATAAAATTTTTGTATATTTGCAAAGAATTTAAACCCGCTTTATGGATTAGAACTTCGTAATGAGACTTGAAAATACAATAAAACCTGTTGTTTTATTAAATTTAGCATAGCATCGTTATGGTTAAATTAAAAAATAAAGCGCAGCAGTAGGTTTTGAAGAAGTTTCAAGTTGTATTAGACTTTCTAGTGCATAAAATGAGTTAAACCTAATAATAAAATGAAAACAAACAAAATTATTTACTGGAGTGCTACGGGATTATTAAGTGCCTTGTTATTAATGTCCTCCGGGATGTATATTTTTCAAAATGAAATGGTACAACAACTCTTTGTGAGTTTTGGGTATCCTACTTATTTAATATATCCCTTGGCGATAGCAAAAGTTTCCGCAGTTATTATATTGCTTACACAGAAGAAATCAAAAATTAAGGAATGGGCATATTCCGGTTTGTTTTTTGATTTTGTTCTTGCGTTTTTTGCACATTTTATGACAGGAGATGGAGGGCAGATACCAGCATTACTAGCGATTATCTTGTTGATAGTTTCCTATAATTACAATAACAAGATCAATAACTTACAAATAGTAACAGTATGAAAAACATCGTAACAATTGGGGGGAGTACCAGCAAAAACTCAATCAATAAAAAATTAGCCGAATATGCCGGTGATTTATTAAATAATGTAAACCTGATAAAAGTAGATTTAAATAATTATGAGATGCCTCTGTTTTCGATAGATATAGAGAATGAAAAAGGGTTTTCAAAGGCGTCACTTGCATTAAATGATGTATTGGAAAAGGCGGATGGTTTCATCATTTCCTTAGCGGAACATAATGGAGCATACGCTGCTGCCTTTAAAAATTCATTTGATTGGCTTTCAAGAATTGACGGAAAGGTTTGGCGGAACAAACCGATGCTATTATTGAGTACTTCTCCCGGAGGTAGAGGCGGTCAATCTGTTATGGAGCTCGCATTGAGTAGATTTCCTCACGCTGGTGGGAATATAGAGGGAAGTATGACATTTCCCTCGTTCTATGATAATTTTCAAAATGGTGAAATTGTCAATTCTGAATTAAAAACTCAATTATTGGAGCAACTTAATAAATTTGAAAAAGCTCTTTAGGTATGGGGGATCTAAATAAGGATATTAAATCAAAATTTGATAATGAATATGTGAAAGCACTTATCAATATTAAGTACACCTCTTCCTGGTTAGACAATATCGCCAGTAAAATTTTAAAGCCATATAATATTTCAGAACAACAATATAATATTTTGAGGATATTACGTGGTGCCGGGAAAGCAATAAGCGTTAATTCTATTAAAGAAAGGATGATTCAAAAATCTCCTAATTCAACCCGATTGATGGATAAGCTATGTGATAAAGACTTGATCAATAGAGTTAGATGCGAAAGTGATAGAAGGGTGGTGTACATTGAAATATCAAATAATGGACTGGAATTATTGAGGAAAATGGATCTTGCAGAATTGGAGAAATACATGCATTCACTTTCCGAAAAGGAAGTGAAGACATTGAATAAACTTTTGGATAAGATCAGATGATTTGTATGAAAAAGAGAAAAGAGAAAAGACAAAAGAATCAAGAAAAAAGAAGAAAAAAAATCTTAATAAATTAGAATTATGAAAGCAATAGAATACAAAGCATCAGATAGAGGTTACGCAAATCATGGATGGCTTCAAGCCAATCACTCTTTTAGTTTTGCGAATTATTATAACCCCGGAAAAACAAATTTCGGGGCATTACGGGTTCTTAATGATGATGTGATACAGGGTAATATGGGATTTGCCACACATCCACATGATAATATGGAGATCATTACAATTCCGTTGGAAGGTGCCTTGAAACATAAAGATTCGATGAGTGATAAATGGATACCGATTGAAACAGGGGAAGCTCAGGTGATGTCGGCAGGGACAGGGATCATGCATTCAGAGAGAAATAATTCGTTGACTGAATTTATTAGTTTATTTCAAATATGGATAATACCTGAAAAACAAGGAGTAGAACCTGCCTATGATCAAATGAAATTTGATCCAAAGAATAGAAAGAATAAATTGCAAACCCTGGTTTCTTCCTATTCCGATAAAGATCGTACAAGTCTAAAGATTCATCAGGATGCGAGAATTTCGAGAATTGACCTTAGTGAGAATAAAGATTTTATTTATGAATTGAGCTCAAATGATCATGGAGTTTACGTAATGCTTATCTCTGGAGAGATTAGAGTTGCAGATAAAAAGTTAGAAAGAAGGGATGCGATTGGTATTTCTGAAACAAGTGATTTTACTGTCGAGGCAAGTGAAGATTCAGAAATTTTGTTTATTGAAGTGCCAATGGAATTTTAATCCGCCTGAATGAATTTAGTCAGGTTCCCCTCCGGCCTAAAGCAGATCGGAATTTAGAATGTTTGGACGGCAATATCAGTTTAATACTTCCTATGACAGCGTTGAGGTAAATTGTTGATTTTGTATCAAATTTTCAACAAAAGCAGCTATTCTTAAGAAACTTTTAAGAATGAAAGATGATTTGTTGAAATATTCTATAAAACAATGTTATTATTTAATTGAAAATTCTACTCCAATTATTATGTTTGCATTTCAATAAAATATATAAGTAATAACAGATAAATGAAAAAGTTCAACGATTTTATTTGGGAAACGCATGGTATTCATGCCGGTACCCAACAGGATCATGTAAAACATGGTATTGACAGATTAGAAGATATTGTTGACAAGGCTATTGCGGCAAATCATCCTAGTATTACTTTTATTATTCACTCCCCGCGTTTAACGAGCTTTCGCTATTCTGTGGAAATGGATACCAATATAAAGTTTATTCGCGGTAATCAATCTTATTTGAATTATCCCAAAAGGATAGCGAATCTGCGTGAAAAATATGGAGACAGGATCAATATCAAATATGGGGTGGAGTTGGAATGGATGGGAGATGACCTGGGATTACAATGGAGCAGATCAAAAATATTTCAAGCAGAAGATGCCGATTTTGTAATTGGTTCCGTACATTTTGCTCCTGAAGGATTGCCTTATGATGGCTCGAAGGAGGAAGCTAATGAGCTTTTGGAAATTCGTGGAAGTCTGGAAGCATACTGGGATGGGTATTTCAATGAAATGATCCAGATGATCGAATGTTTTGGCAACATGATACAAATAATTGGACATATTGACCTGCCAAAGTTAAATGTTGAGATGCCGGAAGCACTTGTGAATTTTGAAAACAGTTCACATCCATTAGCTAATAAATTTCGTACACTATTGGAAATAATTGCGGATAGGAATTTATCTTTGGATGTTAATATGGCTGGTAAGTTCAAAGGAGTAGGGGTATATCCTATCCAAAATATATTGCGAAGAGCGAACGAACTTCAAATTCCCGTTTGTGTTGGAACCGACACGCATCATGTTAGATATTATGGACTTAACTTTAAAGAAAGTTTAGAATATATTTACGAAGCCGGATACCAGAATTATGTGAGTTATTCTAAATTGATTCCGGAGAAACGAACCATTTTTGATGATCATGATCTAAAGGTGAAATATACCGTTCTCAATAAGGGTATTGAGATGCTCAATCAACGTCTAACTACGAAACAAAGAAGAATTATTCCCGATTTTTCTTTTGGAGGGACCTATTCAGAGTTTGTTGACATATATAAAAATGCAACCGGTATGGGGGATTATAATGCAATAAGAATTAGAAAATCTGATAAATCAATAACTATATCGGATGAAACTCCTATCCCTTCAAAAGATAGAGTAAAAGGTCTTTTTTCTGAACATTTGGATAAACCCGGAGTTATTTCTTCTCTGTTTAATACACTCGCATCAGAAGGGATAAATGTGGAAACCGCAAGATTAAAATCTAATAATGACGGTACTGCTGTTGCGTTTCTTACGCTGGAGAGTGAGAACGGAAATATAAAAAATGCGATCGAATTTATTAATGGTACAGATGTAGAACTTTTTAATTCTTTGACATATAAAGAAGATGCTGTTTTACCAAATTATTACAGAGATGGTATCTATCTGTTGGAAATGGACGGGGTAGAATTAAAGTTGGCTTTAGGAAATAAAGTGATCCTTACTAGACATGATAATGCACCCGGAGTATTATTGGTTCTATTATCAGCTTTAGCTTCTAAAAACATTAATATCATTGATTTTAGACTTGGTAAACGAAATAAGACCGGATATTCGGCCCTCGCGGTGGAAGGTGATAATATTATTATAAATAACTTATTAACTAAATTAGGCCCACACTACTATGAAGCGAATTTAATTGAGTTTCACAGTATGTAAATAATTAGAATTTAATGAAATACTAAATTTGAACTCAATATAATTTTTTGATGATGTCAATTGTTTCTCCTTTCCAATTTTTATCGAGGTCAACCGAAAGAAAATTAAGCTTGATGCTTTTTGTTCTCATCGTTATTATGGTGATGGTCATGCGATATTTTGACGCACCATTAAAAAATGAAATAAGCCCACAAGGTATTGTATCATTTGAGCTAGCGAAAGATGTGGATGTATCTGTAGCAATTATTGATTCGTGGGATATAATTGCAAGGACATCTGCTAATCGTAGTATGGCCTTTGATTTTTTGTTTTTAATTGTATACGGACTGTTTATTGGCTTGATGATCCATAAAGTGAATAGGGTTTGGATTAATTCGAATTTTCATAGATTTGGAATTGTTTTGATCTATCTCGTTTTTTTAGCGAGTTTTTTTGATATCATAGAGAATGTTGCGCTTCTTTTTCTTTTAAGAGGAGACTTAGAACAAATTTGGAGTTCTACTGCATTTTATTTTGCAATGTTGAAATTTATAATACTGGCTATTGCATTGGCGTTTATTTTTATAAGTAGTATTGCACTTTTGTTGAATAGGAGTAGAACGCTCTGAATTTTTCTTTATTTAGTTTCCGCTTTTTGTTATTTTTGTCAGGTATGAAAAAAATCAATAAAGTATTATTCTTAGGAGTATTTTTTTTAATTGCTGGTTATAGCAGCTTGTTAGCACAGTCTGAAACGGATAGTATTTATTTTCTGCGTAAAGGTAGGTTATTTATTAGTCCAACATTTTCTGTAAATAATAGAATCGCTGAAAATGAAGATCAACTTTTACGTTTTGTGGAAGATCAATATAAGTTGAATTGGGATGTGGATATTAACGTAGGCTATTTTATAAAAGATAACTTTAGTGCCGGAGCGCAACTTTCCTATGAATCATCGAGAGAGGAGATTAAATACGTTGCAGATAGTAAAGAAATTGAGGAAAATTCATATGGGAGAGGCATAACATTTTCTCCTAATATTAGAAATTATTTTGGTTTGGGGAAATTCAAAATATTTAATCAGACAAATATTGATTTTTCTTATGGGGAAGAATTGAAGAGAGTTTATAAAGAGGATGACGAAGATAAAATTAGATCCACAGAGATAAATTATGGAATTAGTATTCAACCGGGTCTTGCATTTTTTGTGAGTGATTTGGTGGCTGTTGAAGCGAGTTTGAAATTGCTTGGTTGGGAATCCTCCTATAAAGTTTCAACAATTAATGACAATGAAGAAGAGAAAAGTATAGTGCAAAAAAATGACGTGAATTTTAGTGTTGACATTCTCACGCTGCACATAGGAATTGGAATTTATCTGGATCAAATTAAAAAGAATAAATAATGAGATATTCACTTCTGTTTTTTTTAATTTTAACTGTTGGCTGTATACCGGATGACAAATTTGGCCTTTCTTCAAACAAAGAGATAAAGGAATTTGAGATACCCGGCCAAGCAGGAGTTAGCACAATAAATAAGGACGGCCTTACAGTGGTTATTCCTGTAAATTTTGATTATGATCGATCGTCTGTAACGCCCTCGAAAATTGTCCTCTCTAATATGGCCAGTAGTATTCCGAGTGAAGAGGATAATCAGGATTTTTCAGAAGGAGCCGTTATTTATTTAGTAACTGCGGAAGATAAGAGTATTGCCGAATGGGCTGTTTCTTTAAAAATACAACAATCAGAAGTTCAACTCCCCAATTCTGATTTTAACCTATGGTATGATGCCGGTGGATATCCTGAGCCCGGAGATGGTAGCACCACTTCTATTTGGGGAACAGCAAATAAGGCTTTGAGCTTGGTTGGAGGATTTAATACAGAGCCCGTTTCTAATAGCGCCGAAGGAAACTATGCAAAAATGACTACTATAGAGGCACCTGCTATAGTTCGTATTGCGGCAGCAACATTATTTACAGGAACTTTTAAAGATGGATTTCCTAGTATTGAAGATCCGAGATCCAATATCAATTTTGGAACGCCTTATACCTCTGTTCCAACAGCTTGTAAAGTTATGTTTAAATACAAACCAGGGGAAAATTATGAAGATGGAGATGGAAATCCGTTATCGGGAACTGACGCTTGTGATATTTACATGTTATTAGAGCAATGGGTAGACCAAGGAGGAACAACAGTTAAAAAAAGAGTTGGTACGGCATGGTATAGAAGTTCAGACGTAATTTCAAGTTGGACTGATTTGAATCTTACTTTTGCTTACGGGGCATTACCCGATTCGGATCCTGACTATATGAAACCTGCGGATGGTTACGCACCTGAAGGTACTAAACCAACACATGTTACAGTCGTATTTTCATCAAGTGCTTTGGGTGATTTTTTTACCGGAGCTATTGGCAGTATTCTTGAAGTTGATAATTTTGAATTGATTTATTAGTAAAAGCCTATTTTCAGGAGACTGAAGATTATTATTAAAGTGAGAGTGTGTTTGCTATCTTCTCTTTTTAAAAAACTTCCAATAAACACCAAAAATAATTTGACTGGGCCTTGTGTCTATATTGATATCGGCATAGTTTTCTGGTAAACCACCTTTAATAAAATTAGCTTCTGAATTGGAAATACCTTGTTCCCATCGCACATCAAATCCAAAGCGACCAAATTCCAATCCTGCCCCCACTTGCATTCCCACAGTAAAATCTTGATAATCAGTAGATTTTATGTCATCAAATTTAGTATTTAATATATATTGAAAGGAAGGGCCTATGAAAACTCGAACGATTTTAATGATCCTAAAGCCGATCAATACCGGAATATCCATTTTATTGATGATTAGCTTAGGATCGCTATCACCAAGTCCTTCATAATAACTTACGGTATGTGTATATACCAGTTCTGGGCGAATATAAAGCCAAAAAGGTAATTTCATCTCAGCAAAAGCCCCAAAATGATATCCATAATCCCCATGGGATGTTCTAGTAAAATAGTCGTCAAAACTACTGTCACTAACAGTACCGATCAGATTACCGTTAGAATTATAATTCAATCCACCTTTAAGACCTATATTGAATATTTGAGCATAACCTGAAAATAAAGTAGCTAGAAAAATGCCAGTAAAAATAATTTTTTTCATTGTTCCTATATTTGGCTTTGCCTGTATTGAATTCTGTAAATTATTTTCGTTCAATAACTTTTTCAACAGCTGCAACTATTGCTATATCATTTAATTCATACTTTTCCATTAATTGTGCCGGAGTTGCAGATTCTCCAAAACTATCATTAACTGCAACAAATTCTTGCGGAACGGGATAATTCAGTGACAATGTTCTTGCTACACTTTCACCTAAACCACCTAAAATATTATGCTCTTCTGCTGTTACAATACAATTTGTTTTTGAAACAGATTTTAAAATAGCCTCCTCATCCAATGGCTTTATTGTGTGAATATTTATCACTTCAGCACTAATACCTTTTGCTTCTAATTGTTCGGATGCCTGTAATGCTTCCCAAACCAAATGACCGGTAGCTACGATCGTAACATCAGTTCCTTCCGTTAATTTAATGGCTTTTCCAATTTCAAATTTTTGATTTTCAGGCATAAAAACAGGAACTGCCGGGCGTCCAAAACGTAAATAAACAGGACCTTCATAATCTGCAATTGCTATTGTTGCGGCCTTTGTTTGATTATAATCACAAGTATTAATTACCACCATACCCGGTAGCATTTTCATTAATCCTATGTCCTCCAGTATTTGATGTGTAGCTCCATCTTCACCCAATGTTAGACCGGCGTGTGAAGCACATATTTTTACATTTTTATTTGAATATGCTATGGATTGACGAATTTGGTCATATACTCTACCTGTTGAAAAATTTGCAAAGGTACCCGTATATGGAATTTTTCCTCCTATGGTAAGTCCTGCAGCAATCCCCATCATATTAGCTTCTGCTACCCCAACTTGAAAAAACCTTTCCGGATTTTCATCAATAAAAGCTTGCATTTTGAGTGAGCCTACCAGATCGGCGCAAAGTGCAACAACATTTTTATTTTTTCTCCCAAGCTCTTTTAAACCCGCGCCAAAACCCGAACGAGTATCTTTTTTTTCAGTAAAAGTGTATTTTTTCATTTAATTTCTGAATTGGATAATCCTATTTATTTAGAAAGCACAAAAATAGGAATTTAATGGAAGTAAGCATATCATTTTTTAATTTCTTTAAAGGAATAATTTTCAGAACCCACCTTACTTAAAGTCTCATCATTTCTTTGTAAAACTTATCAACCGGAAAGCCCATCACGTTAAAATAACTCCCCTCGATTTTATCGATACCTATATATCCTATCCACTCCTGAATCCCATAACTTCCGGCTTTGTCATACGGTTTGAAATTATCGATATAATATTCTATTTCCTTCAGCTTTAGTTTTACAAAATGAACTTTTGTATTGTCGCTTATAACTTTTTGTCGGTTTTTTGTACTAATACAAAATGAACTGATCACTTCGTGTGTCTTATCGGAAAGTTTTTCCAACATTTTAATAGCATCCAATCTGTTTTTTGGTTTACCAATAGCTTGATCCTCAAACCAAACTATGGTGTCCGCCGTTATCAAAATATCGTCTTCTTTTAATTCCGACAGAAAAGGTGCAGCTTTTAGTTTTGATAGATAATCCGTTATATCGGATCCCTTTAAAAAAGATGGATAATTCTCATCTACTTCTTTAAGCTTAATCTCAAATTCCAACCCGAGATCTCTTAAAAAATTTTGCCTTCTCGGAGAACCGGACGCTAAAATTAGATGTTTGGTCTTTAATTTTTCAGTCAGCATTCCTATAAAACAAAAATGGTTAAAATACCCAGAAGCATAATAATTTTTAAAAGATTACTCAATTTGTTAAATTCAAATTTTGTTTTTGACTTATAGATCTTGACCATAAAATAGAGCAGGGGTATGGAGACTATTGTTAGAAGATAGAGACTGGCGAAATAGTTTACTTTAAAGAGGGTAAATGCAAAATAGTCAATTGAAACCAACGTTATAAGTGAGATGACATAAATAATTATTTTTACCTTATCGATGGATAGAACAATTGGTAAGGATCTTATACCAATTATTTTATCACCTTTCATGTCCTCAATATCTTTTACGATCTCTCTCAGTAAGGTCAATAAAAATGCAAAAACCGCTAATTTAAATACGAGATTAAAAACGTCAAATTGGCTTTGGTTATTATAGGCACTTGTACCCGGAACAATATCATAGAGACCAACTATGAATATGCTTAAAAAAACTAAAAATGAGACGATCAGATTTTTTAAAAAGATCATTTTTTTGAGCTTAATCGAATATAGATAAGAAAGTAAGGAAGCAATAATAAATATTGAGAAAAACGAAATTTTATCTAAGGAATAGGACAGGTAATAGCCCAGAAGTAAACCTATAAAATTAAATATTAAAAACAGATTATCTGCTCTTTGCTTGCTTATTGATTTCCCAACAAAGACCTTTTTCGGTTTGTTAACCTTATCAGCTTTAATATCATTTATATCATTAATTATATATCCGGCCAAAGCAATGAGTACCGTAGACAATATCAATATAGAAAAATGAAAATTGTCAAGTGATAATGTTAAATAAAATTTACCAAAAAGAACATATTTAATTAGTAGCTGAATGAGGACGATCATCAGTAAGTTCTTTACACGAAAAAAAATAAAATAGTCTCTTAATTGCATCAATAATTTTTCTTTAATCTTGCTAAATCTTTTTTGTTGTCTCTATCTTTAATTACCTGTCGTTTGTCGTATAGTTTTTTTCCTTTACACAACGCTATTTGTAATTTAGCCCATCCTTTTTCTGTAATAAATAATTTTAGTGGAATGACAGTCAAACCGACATTTTGGACATCTTTGCGTAATTTTTTTAATTCTTGTTTATTAAGCAATAATTTACGTTCACTCTTGCTTTTATGGTTGTAAGAACCACCGTGACTATATTCTTCAATAAACATATTGATCACAAAAAGTTCTCCCTTTTCATTAAATTCACAAAAGCTTTCTGTAATACGGGCTTTACTTTCTCGAATTGATTTAATTTCGGTACCCGTAAGCTGTATACCTGCAATGTATTTATCGATAAAAACATACTCAAACCTAGCTTTTTTATTTCGAATATTAATGTTTTTTTGCATTTGACAAAGTAAACATTAATTGATAAATTTTACTAATGAAATAGAAAAATAATAATTACGCTTCTTTAATGGATAGAAGGAATCAGATAAGTATCATGAATTTACCTATGTGTTTATTATTGAAGAAATAAATTAGAGATCGTACGAGAATTAATAGGAGCCTTTCCAATCAATTTTTACATAACCTACATTAGAAATATTTCGTAAATTCTCACCGGCATTGGCCTCATACATAACCACTAGATTATTGAGTAATTCCGTTTTGATGTTCGATGATTTATTCATTCCAATTTTAGCAGTATAATTTGTGGTACGATATAGTTTGACGTTTTCGTAAATATAGGTTTCGCCATTATTAGGGCCAACCATTGTAACTGTCGCTTCGATATTTTCGGCGTTGATACTAAAACTATGCGTTCCAATTTCGTTAAATATTAAAGTGCCTGAAATTTCTTTTACATCTTCAAAAGATGTGCATGAATAGATGACCTGAAATAATAATGTACTGAGTAATAATATATTTATCTTTTTCATAACCCCTTTTTTAGCAATTGTCAACGTTATAATTATACAACGCTAATACTTAGAGTTTTATTTTATCAGAATATAAATATTTTTTTTTCTCTATAATTGTAATTAATTGAAAATCTTTTATTTATAAAAACTATTGTAAAGAATTTCAATTATGCCGAATTTCTACTGGCATTTATATTTCCAAATAAGGACCGAGTGATTATTTTTTCATAGATTTCCACGTGCTTCTGATCATTATTTTCATCTTCTTTAATCTCTTTTACTTTTTTCAATGCAAATTGTTGAATTGCCAATAAAGGCAAAACAATACTTTCTCTAACTTCGATAGATGCCTTTCCTTGAGGGTAATTTTGCATCAATTCTGTTTGATTGGCTAACTTCAAGACAAGACGTTTACTAAGTGTAAATTCGTTGTGAATCAAAGTCCAAAAATCACCAAATTCCGGATCTTTTTCCATATATCTTGTAAGAGAAAAAAACGATTTTTTCATTGCCATCATGCTATTTTCAATCAGGCTTCTGAAAAATTTTGAATTGTTGTAAAACGCGATTACTTTATCAAATTCACCGTTATCTTCATATTTTTTTAAGGCCGAACCAACCCCATAAAATCCAGGTACGTTTTGCTTAAGCTGACTCCAGGAGCCTACAAAAGGAATGGCCCTTAAATCGCTAAAATTTAATTCCTTTGAATCGTTCCTTTTGGATGGGCGGCTGCCAATATTGGTTTTAGAATAATATTTTAAGGTGGTCATGTTTTCCAGAAATGATAAAAACATGGGATGGCCCTTAAATTGATTGTAAGCATTATAGCTCAATTGAGCCAGATCATTCATTAAAGATTTCTGTTCATCATTCATTTGATTCTTTGCAGAATCAAAAAAATGATTGGTTACTCCTGAACTTATTAATTGTTCCAAGTTGTACTGTGAGGATTCAACAGTGCCAAAGTTTGAACTAATTGTTTGCCCTTGTATAGTTAGTTGAACTTCCTGATTCTCAATAGTTGGACCTAAGGAGGCATAAAATTGATGCGTTTTACCACCACCCCGAGCAGGTGGTCCACCTCGACCATCAAAGAAAATAACTTTAATATTATATTTTCTGGAAATTTCAGTCAGCATTTCTTTGGCTTTATAAATTGACCAATTTGCCATTAAATAGCCGCCATCTTTTGTGCCATCAGAAAAACCAAGCATTACAGTTTGTTTCTTGCCGCGACTATCCAGATGCTTCATATAAGGATCATTTTCATACAATTGCTTCATTATTTTGCTTGCATTCTCTAAATCGTCAATAGTTTCAAACAATGGAACAATATCTACGGGTAATTCATTGGAGAAAGCAGTCAGTTTTAACATAGAAAATACTTCCATCACATTTAATGCACTTTGATTATTGCTTATGATATACCTGTTTGCTCCCTTTTCACCGTTATTTTTTTGAATCGTTCTAATAGCTTTTATCGAGCCCAGAGTTTTAATTACAAGTTCGTCTGAAAAATCTTCTATATTAATTTTGCCACTTGTATTTGCTAATACTTCGAGCTTTTTAGCTTCCGATAATTCCTCATAATTGTGTGGAAAGAGATTTAGCTTGTTCTGATTGGAGACTTTAACAATTTTAGAAAAAACCTGATGATGAATTCTACTATCCTGTCGGATATCCAAGGTTGCAAAATAGAAACCAAATAATTTTACTTTATGGATCAGATCATTTATTTCAGATAAATATAAGGCTTGGTAATTTTCTTTAAGAAGGCGTCTTATTTCTAAAAGATTACTCAGCAAGTAATCTAAAGATACTATAATATTTTCGGGATTAATAAAACTGTGATAAAGTTTGCTCTCCAGATCAAGAACAATTTCTGATACATTTTTAAAGGTCAATTTCCGTCTTAGTTTTCTTATATCTCTGTAATAGCTTCGAATTATCGCTTGACGTAACCTCTCCGCAACTTTTAGTGTGATCTCTGTTGTTACAAATGGATTCCCATCTCTATCTCCTCCCGGCCAGAATCCTAAATTAACAATCTCATTATCCATTATTTTATTGTCATAAATATTACCTGATATATAATTGTATATCTGACTGGCAGAATTATAGAACACATTTTCCAAATACCAGATTAAATTTACTGCCTCATCAAAGGGAGTTGGCTTTGCATCTTTTAAAAAAGGAGTTATACCCAATTGTGCCAATAATTTTTTAATATTAATCAGGTCATTTCCTACAATGGCATTGGTCAGGTCGGTAATTATACCCAGAACAGATCCGGGATAAAATTGTGTTGGATGTGCAGTTAGTACGATACGGACTTTAAAATCTTCCAAATAATTTTGAAGCGCTTCTTTTTTATTTTGGGCAAAGGCTTCTTCCTTGGTATATCTTAAAGTGCCCTTTCCATCCATATTGTGGATGATAGGGAAACCGGCATCCTCAACAGCATCAAATAATACTACCTGTCGCTCAATATATTGAATAAATTGAAATAACAGATCAAATTTTTCCTTATGAGAAGGCTTATCGAGATATTTATTAAAAAAATATTCAACTATTTCTGTCGGAGATTTACCACTCTCGAACCCTTTTTTACAAACATCATTAAACAGTGGTAACAATACCCCTGTATTTCTAATATTATCAAAGGGTAACGTGATAAAAATACTATTATAAATTTGATATTTGGTTAAGATATTTTGGTTAAATCTTTTTAACTTAGGTTGCGTGCTCATTGATTTTAATTGCTTTAAAGAAAAGCAAATTTAAAAAGATAATGTGAGATTATAAATTTTGTTGTTAGAATTAACGCTTTAGTAATAAATGTTTAAAAAAAATGTGTAATTAAAGATAGAAATAAAAAAAACTGCTAAAAATATATTTTAGCAGCTTTTAATTTAACATCACTGAGTTATGAATGCAACTTATTTATTTCTAAAAACCAATTTATCATCAAAGGCATCTAATAGAATATTGCTATCTGTTGAAATATTACCTCCCAACATTTCCTTAGAAAGCTCGTTGAGTACTTCTCTCTGAATTACTCTCTTAATTGGCCTTGCACCATATTGCGGGTTATACCCCTTTTTGGATAAGCTCTCAATCGCGTCATCTGTTGTGGAAAAATTAATATTTTTCTCTTTCAACATTTTTGTTAAAGCATTTAATTGTAAGATAACTATTTGTTTAACTTCGTCGCGATTCAATGGCGTGAACATGATGATCTCATCAATACGATTTAAAAATTCAGGTCGAATGGTTTTTTTTAACAATCCCATCACCTCTATTTTCGTAGCCTCTATAATGGTCTCACGATTTTCCATATCGATATTTTCAAAATTTTCTTGAATTATGGAGGCACCCATATTGGAGGTCATTATAATTATAGAGTTTCTGAAATCGGCAACTCTACCTTTGTTATCTGTTAATCTTCCTTCATCCAAGACCTGTAATAAAATATTAAAGGTATCCGGATGGGCTTTCTCAATCTCATCCAGCAAAATAACTGAATAAGGTTTTCTTCTAACAGCTTCTGTTAGTTGTCCACCTTCGTCATATCCAACATAACCGGGAGGTGCACCGATCAATCTACTTACGGCATGACGTTCTTGATATTCACTCATATCAATACGCGTCATTGCATTTTCGTCATCAAACAGATAATCTGCAAGTGCTTTTCCGAGTTCTGTTTTTCCTACTCCTGTCGTTCCTAAGAATAAGAAAGATCCGATAGGTTTCTTACTATCCTGCAATCCGGCACGAGAACGTCTTACTGCGTCAGAAACTGCTACAATTGCTTCATCCTGCCCCACAATACGCTTGTGTAATTCCTCTTCTAAATGCAACAGTTTTTCCCGATCACTTTGCAACATCTTTTGTACCGGAATTCCGGTCCATTTGGCAACAACTTCGGCTATGTCTTCACTTGTTACCTCTTCTTTGATCAATGCGTTTTCTTGATTTTTTTCAAGATCAATTTGTAATTGTGCTAACTTTTCTTCTTCTTTCTGTATTTTCCCATATCTTATTTCTGCTACTAATCCATAGTTTCCTTCTCTTTCTGCCTTTTCTGCCTCTACTTTATAATTTTCAATATTATCTTTGGCTGTTTGCACATTATCCACAACTTCTTTTTCATTCATCCATTTGGCATTGATCTCATTACGCTCCTCTTTAAAATTTGCCAGTTCTTCTCTTAAAGTTTTTAACTTCTTTTTATCATTTTCACGTTTAATAGCTTCGATTTCGATTTCTAATTGCATTATTTTTCGATCCAAAACATCCAACTCCTCAGGTTTAGAATTTATTTCCATTCTCAATTTTGCCGAAGCTTCATCCATTAGATCAATAGCTTTATCGGGTAAAAATCTGTCCGAAATATATCTTTGTGATAGCTCTACGGCAGATATGATAGCACTATCCTTAATTTGTACTTTGTGATGGGTTTCATATTTATCTTTGATACCTCTTAAAATGGATATGGCGCTTTCAGTATCGGGTTCAGCGACATAAACTTTTTGAAATCGTCGCTCCAGGGCTTTGTCTTTTTCAAAATATTTCTGGTATTCATCCAAGGTAGTTGCCCCAATAGCGCGCAATTCACCACGCGCCAGTGCTGGTTTTAAAATATTTGCAGCATCCATAGCTCCCTGACCGCCTCCTGCACCGACCAAAGTATGAATTTCATCGATAAAGAGAATAATTTCTCCATCAGATGAAGTTACTTCTTTTATAACCGATTTTAACCGTTCCTCAAATTCTCCTTTGTATTTAGCTCCTGCTATCAATGCGCCCATATCCAAAGAGTATACGACTTTGTTCTGTATATTCTCGGGAACATGAAATCGTCGCTCCAGGGCTTTGTCTTTTTCAAAATATTTCTGGTATTCATCCAAGGTAGTTGCCCCAATAGCGCGCAATTCACCACGCGCCAGTGCTGGTT
>PVMS01067384.1_pt1 | contig 18677 bp, 20 predicted proteins | sample 1853461 | NCBI WGS metagenome assembly PVMS01 (sample SAMN08582032, study PRJNA380276) | Marine sediment metagenome, whole genome shotgun sequencing project. | isolation source: ocean sediment barecode stripped | collected 2017 | reverse complement strand
TTAATTTATTTCGTTATATTAACATTTATAATTGGATACGTTTATGATATTCTAATAGAACAATATAATGTATTTCCTAATTTAGATGAATATTATGAATTATATGGTGCTGGATTTTGGGGAGCATTCGCATTTGTATTTTCGGTTGTTATATCTTATTTATTTTTGAAATACTACTAATAATGCTAATAATCCACCAATAATTGATAAATGAGAATAAAAAGAACCACTCATCGGTTTATGATATAATATAGTTGCTAATATTGTAAATACAATTAACGCATACAAAGAATATAATCCATAAACCTTATATTCTTCATTGATAGTTGAATAAACAATTAATAGAGGTCCTAAAAACTCTAATACAATAACTAAGAAAATAACAATTTTATAAAAGAATAATGGTAATTTTTTTATAAATTTTTGTTGTAATCCTTTTGGTGTTGATGTAAGATTTTTACCAAACGATGCTTGAAAATATAGAAGAGTTAATAGAAACGCAGATAAGTTTCGAGATTCATTTGTTATATATTACCTTACATAATTTGTAAAAATGATTAATATTTAAGATAAATATATTATTTTAGTAATAATGCTTAGTTATCAATCAATAAACGAAGAGGTTGAAAACAGATTAGAAACATTAGTATTTAATTTAATTGAAAAACTTATTATTGTATTTTGTTTTTTATTCTGGGGATTTACTATTTTTGCTCTTTTTGCATCAATATATTATGATATTAAAAATGATTAATTTTTTATAATAAGAATAATTAATAGTAAGAATAATGATTGAAGATTTGGATATGCTTGACGAATTGACATTTGACCCAACAAGTGAATATACTTGGTGGTGTTTCTTTTTGATTACATTTGCAATTACAATGTATTATTTAAGTAAATATGATTAATAATATATATATATTATGAATTCCTTTGAATTAAATTTAGATTATAGTCTTAAAAACTTAGAAGAAACTATTACTGGTTTGAGAATCAAAGGAAAAGAATTTAATGATAAGGGTCAAGATATATTTTACAGAAAATCAGATTTATCTAAAATATATTTTAATAAAATACAATCTACAAAATTATTATTAAAATTAGAAAATATTACAATCCCATCAGAATGTAAAAAATTATATGAGGAATATATTAATGAAAAAAACAAAATTAATAATAATGTTGGTAAAATAAACTATTTAATATCAGAAAGAGAAAAAGATATAATAAAACAAGAAAGAGATTTTGAAATAGTTAAAAAAAAATATAATAACTTAAAAAAAGAAACAGGTATTCTTACTAAAACAATTTATGTATTTATTACATATTATTATAATAATTATGACCCAAAATGTGATTATTTTATAGATACAACTACTAATTTTATTAATCTTATCAGAAAAGAAGAATATGCTAAAAATATATTAGAAAATAATGAATACCGAAAATTATTAAGTTATATATAGAGAAGATGAAAGAAGTTAAAAAGAAACCAAAACCACGACCAAAAGTAGGAGATAAGGTTAAGATTGCGATTAAACCATATAAGGGTAAAACAGAGATTGGTATTGTTAAGAATGTTTTAACAAAAAGAAAGTTTCATTCTAGAGGACACAAGGTTAGATTGAAGTCTGGAACAATTGGAAGAGTTGTAAGGATAATAAAAAGAAATTAGAATTTACTTTCTATTTTTCTAATTATAGAATCTGTATTATATATCATTGTGCTATTTCCTGTTTTACAAACATTACATTTTCCTGTTCCAATTTTTAACATACACTTAGGGTCTTTACAATCTGTAATTAAACCTAATTTTGTATAATATTCTTTTGCTCCTTTATTGAAATGTATATTTGGATAAAGAAGTAATGCAACATCCGCAGGTGTCATAGTAGAATATATATAATCATTAATATTAAATGAATTATTTCTTGTTATAATTTCTCTTCCTTTTATAATAGTTTTTGTAATTTGATATCCTAAATTTTTATTAAAATTATTTCTTGAAAATAATGATACATCATATGAATAAGTCCAATATTCTGGCATATAATTATTATTCCATATTCTTCCAAATCCTATTGGTAAATATTTGCTTGGTAAATAATCAGTTGTTAATTTAAGTATTGATTTTTTATAAGAAGGATTATTTTTTATAAAATTATTTCCTTCATTAAATACAAATGGAACAAGTTGAAAAGATGTTGATATTGTAGATTTAATAATGTCTGAAACATATTTATTTCCATGTCTATCACAATAAAAGATAGCATCAATTGAATTATTTTTTAAATCTTTTGCAAGTTCTTCTTTATTTTTTACAATTACATTAATTTTTTTATCAAAAATATATGAAGATATATCATTCCATATTGGTAATAAATAATCTGGAATTCCTAATTTTTTATTTTCTAATTGTTGTATAAATTGTATTCCTGATTTAATTGATGAAATACAATATAAGTATCTATGTGATAGATTTCCTATAAATTCAATATTGTCATAATTTTTAACTTGTGGACTTGGAAGAATAATCAAATCATTTAATTTATTTGAATTGGTTAAGTTTAAGTTTACTATTTTTGTTCTTGATAATATTAATTTTCCTAAAATGTCTGTTAATTTTTTATCTTGATTGTTTAAGTAGGAAACATTTATAGTATTTGTATAATAGTTATTATTATTGTAAGTTAGTAATGCATCCTTTGGTGTATTATTATATGTTTTTTTATCAAAGTAGTTTGGTTGAAACAATGTATAAAAGGTTTCTTTTTTAAAGAAATAATAATTTATTATACTAACAGATATTAATAGTATTAATAAGAATAATACAAAAAGAAAAAAGTTTCTATCTCTATTTTTTGTTGTAAGAACATATAATCCAATAGTAAATAATATTATAGAAGATATATTCATATAAATATTATTTGTTGTATAATAGATTGAAAAAAATGCAATTAATACATAACATATTTGTAAAATATCATAAATAGTTGGTTTTGTTTCATTTTCTTTAATAATATATAATTGAAATAAAAATATACATCCTATTATTATTACCCATAAATCAACTTTTTCTAATGTATAAAAAATATAAAAACATACAAAATATATTAATAATAATATCCAAGATATCTTATTTTTTTTAATTGAATAAAATATTGAAAGTAAAATTAATATTGAAAAAAAAATTATATTTTCGTACATTTTTTTTCTTTATGATACTATATTATAACTAAAAAATGAAATTATCAAAGATGACAATATCATTTTTATTATTTATTGCATTTTATTTGTCATTGACTAAAGTATATCCTAGACTATTTGAAGAATCGGACCAAGAAAAATGCTGTGTATTATTTTTTATAGTGGGATTATGTGCAATTATATCATATAATATAGTTGATTCATTATATAAGTAATGCGTTATTTTTATCATTTCAAAATGTTAATATAAAATATAATGTCTAAAAGTAAGAGTAAGAGAGAACCAAAAGAAGAAGTAGTTGAAGAAGACGATGAAGAAATTGATTTGTGTGATGACCATGATTATCAGGTACTGAGCGCATTATTTGAAACAGATTCTGGACGAAATGTTGCAGATATTCTTTCAAAGATTCAAAAAGACCTTCATATCTTATCAACATCTGTTACTCAATTAATTCAATTATCATTGGCCGCTCATAGAGCAGAACAAGATGATAGTGAGGAAGATAATGATTAATTTATATAAATATTTTTTTTATAAATTAATTAAAATGTATGAAGAGTGTTCAATATGTTTAGGAAGTTTAAATCCTAATAAAAAAATGTTAGTTAGAACAAAATGTAATCATGTTTATCATATGATATGTTTAGAAAATTGGTTAAGTAGAAAAGAATCTTGTCCAATGTGTAGAACAGATATATATGACTATACCATAATTAATAAAAGAAAAATATTCGTTCCATGGTATATAAGATTTTGTTTTTAAAATATATATCTTATGTCAGAATCAAATATTTGCACAACAGTAAATTATAATACTAAAAAAATTAATAATATTGTAAAAGAAGTTTGTAAAATTAAAGAAAAATTAAATAATCAATGTTCTTTTACAATAGATAATACATCTGATACTCCAGAACCATCCGGTCGTTATTCATTAGAAAATAATACAATCGCAATTGGATTTAATTCAGGAATAAAGAAACAAAAAAAATGTGGAATTTCAATTGGAAGTAATGCGGGTAGTGAAACACAAGGAGAAAATTCAATCGCAATTGGTAGTAATGCTGGAAATAATATCCAAAGAGAAAATTCTGTTGCGATTGGAAACCAAGCAGGATATGACCTTCAAGACAATAATTCAATCGCGATTGGAAATCAATCAGGAAAAAACGAACAAGGAAGTCTTACAATATCAATAGGTTATCAAGCAGGTTATGATATTCAAAAAGAAAATTCAATTGCGATCGGTAATTGTTCTGGACAAATGAATCAAGATACTAATTCAATTGCGATTGGTAATTGTTCTGGACAAAATAATTAAAAGAATAATTCAATTGCGATTGGAACTGCTGCTGGTGGAGAAACTGCTCATAATAATACAATTATATTAAATGCTGGAAATTCTGTATTAAATAGTAAGACAGAAAACGCATTTTATGCTAAACCAATAAGATATATTGGTACAAAAAGTTCTCCGTGGGTAACTTTAATATATAATCCATTGACCGGAGAAATTGGAATTGGCAATATTGAATAATAAAAATCATAAATATATATATAAAATGTCAGAATCAAATATTTGTAAAACAGTAAATTGTCATACTAAAAAAATTAAAGACCTTCATAAAAAAGTTTGTGATATTAAAAAATCACCTATAGATACTGAACTATGTCCTGTTATATTAGGAGAAAATTCAAGTGGACCAGATACATCTGTTGTATTAGGATGCAATGCATTAGGAAGCGATGAGAGTGTTGTTGTTGGTAATGATGCGACATCACAAGGAAATTCTAGAAATGTAGTTGTTGGTTATATGGCAAATGCAAGTGTCACCGATAGTGTTGTTATTGGTCATATGGCAGAAGGTAATGATCGTTCTATTGTTATTGGAAAAGATGCGGGTAGTTCAAATCAAGAAACTGGAACCATTGTGATTGGTTTTGAGGCAGGACAAGATAATAAAGTAGGTTCCATTGCTATTGGTGCATTTTCTGGTCAAAATCAAAATACTTTTTCTATTGCTATTGGTACACTTTCTGGTCAAAATCAAGAAAATAGTGCCATTGCTATTGGCAGAGGTGCTGGTCAAACTCAAGGAATAGGAGCAGTTGCTATTGGTAATAATGCTGGACAAAATAACCAACTTGGTAATTCTATTGCGATTGGTAATTTTGCGGGACAAACTAGTCAAAATAGTATGACAATTGCAATTGGTAATTTTGCGGGAAATACTGTTCAAGGAACTGAGGCAATTGCGATTGGTAATAATGCTGGAAACAGAGGACAAGAAACTGGGGCGATTGCAATTGGTAATTTTGCGGGAAATACTGGTCAAGGAAATGAATCAGTTGCGATTGGGGTTGGAGCAGGAAGAATTAACCAACAACAAAACTCAATTGCGATTGGTTTTGAAGCTGGAAAAAATAGTCAAGAAACTGGAGCGATTGCGATTGGAACAGAAGCTGGACAAAATATTCAAAAAAATAAATGTATTGCAATTGGTATCCAAGCTGGACAACATAATCAACAACAAAACTCAATTGCGATTGGAGAATTAGCTGGAAATACTCTTCAAGAAAATAGAGCAATTGCAATTGGAAAATTCGCAGGTATGGGTAAACAAGGAACTGGGGCGATTGCGATTGGAATGTCCGCAGGAATCAGCAGTCAAGGAACTGGCACAGTTGCGATTGGTAAATTTGCTGGAAATACTCTTCAAGAAAATAGAGCAATTGCGATTGGTAATCTTGCTGGAGAAACAAAACAAAAAATTGACGCAGTTGCTATTGGTAATAATGCTGGAAATAAAAATCAAGGAAAAGAATCAGTTGCGATTGGTAATAATGCTGGAAATGATGCTCAAGGAGAAAATTCAGTTGCGATTGGAAATCTTGCAGGAAATGATGCTCAAGGAGAAAATTCAGTTGCTATTGGTAGAAAAGCAGGAGAAGAAATTCAAGGAGATAAATCAGTTGCGATTGGTAATCTTGCTGGATTTAAAAATCAAAAAACTGAAGCAATTGCTATTGGAGATGAAGCAGGAGAAAATAATCAAGAAACTGGAGCAATTGCGATTGGTAATCTTGCTGGAAATGACAATCAAGGAGTAGATGCAATTGCTATTGGAAATGAAGCAGGAGAAAATAATCAACAAATAAACTCAATTGCGATTGGTAATCAAGCTGCACTTCAAAATCAAGAAACTGGGGCAATTGCGATTGGTAATCTTGCTGGAAATGATAATCAAGGAGAATATTCAATTGCGATTGGTAATCTTGCTGGAAATGATAATCAAGGAACTGGGGCAATTGCGATTGGTTTAAATGCTGGGCGAAATAATCAATATGATAATTCTATTGCGATTGGTTTTGAAGCAGGAAATAATAATCAAAATACTTTTTCTATTGCGATTGGTAAAGAAGCTGGAAAATTTAGTCAAGGAACTGGGACGATTGCGATTGGTAAAGAAGCTGCACTTCAAAATCAAGGAACTGGGGCAATTGCGATTGGTAATCAAGCTGGAAAAACTAATCAACATAATAATACAATAATCTTAAATGCTACTGGAACATCATTAGACAGTATGACTCCATATTCATTTTATGTAAAACCGATAAGAGGTCCTGAAACTGTTTCAACAAATGAAGGATGGCGCAATTTAATATATAATCCTACTACTGGAGAAATTATATTTGGTACATTAGTGTCATTATAATTAATCATATTAATTTTTTTATTCATAATGAATTATTTTATTTCTGTCTTTTTAAGGAAAAAACTTTTTAAATATTTTTTATAATATATATATGGCAGACGAAGATATTTGTAAAACAGTAAATTGTCATACAGAAAAATTAAATAATCTTATAACAGGAGTTTGTGAAATTAAAGAAAGTTTATATAAACAATGTCCTGTTATAATAGGTGAAGGTGCATCAGGACCAGATACATCTGTTGTATTAGGATGCGATGCATTAGGAAGTGATGAAAGTGTTGTTGTTGGTAATGATGCGACATCACAAGGAAATTCTAGAAATGTAGTTGTTGGTTATATGGCAAATGCTAATAATACAGATAGTGTTGTTATTGGTCATATGGCAGAAGGTAATACTGGTTCTATTGTTATTGGGAAAGATAGTGTAAGCAGTGGAAACAATTCAATTGTTATTGGTAAGAATGCAAATTTATTTGAAGACAATTCTATTTTATTAGACGCAACTGATAATGATACTTCTGGAAAATTTTATGTAAAACCAATAAGAAACGCTCCTGGACCAGTAGTATTATGTTATAATACAGGTACATGTGAAATAACATATGAAACAGAAATTAAAAAACAAATTCCTGTTGGGTGCGGATTAACTTATAGTGATAGAGTTCAATTAGAGTTTAAAACAAATTCAAATGCATTAACTGGAGCATTAGGAGTTGAAAGAAACCATATTATAGTAAATAATCCATGTAATCCCAGTCCATCTCATTTTTATGTATCACAAGTACATGGAGAAAGCGGGTATGGTATTGTTATGGGTCAACAAAATACATTAACTGGAGAAACAAAGAATTCTACAATTGCTGGAGGATATAATAATGAAATTGAAAAAAGTAATTATGCATTTATTGGTGGAGGAAAAGGTAATACTGCATATGGTAATTATTCAAATATAGTAGGAGGGAAATATAATGATGTAAAAGGTACCGGTACATTTATTGGAGGGGGTCAATATAATACAATATATTTATCCAAAGATAGTAAATATTCATTTATCGGCAGTGGTTCAAATAATATAGTAGATGGAGAAGCATCAAATATTATAGGAGGAGAAGGAAATACAATTGAAAATAAACGTTCTAATATTGTTGGTGGAGTTAATAATAAAATATATTCAATAGGGTCAAATATTGTAGGAGGATTTCAAAATAAAATAAATAATAATTCTGATTATTCTAGTATTGTTGGAGGTCAATGTAATACTATTACTGGGGCAGCAACTTATGCATTTATTGGAGGAGGAGAAGGTAATACTACAAGTAATGAATATGCAACTATTGGAGGAGGACAAAATAATACTTCTAGTGGATCAAGATCATTTATTGGAGGAGGAAAGGGTAATACTGCCAGTAATCAATACTCAACTATTGGTGGGGGACAAAATAATATGGCAATGAAGGAATGGTCAACTATCGGTGGAGGACAAGATAATATAGCAATGAGTCAATATGTATTTATTGGTGGAGGAGTAAATAATATGGCAAATGGGCGTATTTCATTTATTGGAGGAGGAGAAAGAAATACAGCGAGTGGTGATTTTTCAAGTATATTAGGAGGACAAGATAATACTGCCACTGGAACATATTCAATTGCATTTGGACAAAATTCTAACGCAAATAAAGATTATTCTGCAGTATTTGGATTAAATGCTGCAGGAACATCAGCACCTGCTGAAAATACATTAACAATTGGGGTTGGAAATAGTGGTCAAAAAAGAGGAATATATTATTTAGATGCGCCTAGTGATACTGGTACTAATCTTGTTATTACTAGTGATGGACAAATAGTTAAGGATACTAAATCTACATTGCCAGTAGGAACTTGTTATTCTGATTATTTATATTGGGATACTGGGTCACAACAATGGGAAAATGGAAATAATGATTCTAAAGATAGAGTTCATATTGGATGTGGCGCAGGACAATTTAATCAACAGGATGAAACTATTGCAATAGGCGATAAAGCTGGAAGACATAGTCAACAAGGAGGAGCAGTTGCAATTGGTAGTAACGCAGGTGAAACAAATCAAAGAGAGGCAGCAATTGCTATTGGAATAGGTGCTGGAAATGATAATCAAGGAGAAAAATCAATTGCGATTGGAGCAGACTCTGGAAAACAAAATCAAGAAACAGGAGCAATTTCGATTGGATTAAATGCTGGAAAAAATAATCAAAAACAAAATTCTATTGCAATTGGACAAAAAGCAGATTTAAATGGGTGTAATAATAATACAATAATCTTAAATGCTCAAACAAATACAGAATTAGATAGTACTGATCCAAGTTCGTTTTATGTAAAACCAGTAAGAGAATTAAATGCTCCAAATATGTTATGTTATAATACTGGAACAGGAGAGATTAGTTATCAACCTAAATTATTATCTGAAATAATAGAAATAAAATTTGGATATGGAACAACGCCCGGAACAATTGATGGATCATCTAATACTGCTAATATTGATATTCAATTTTATAAATATAATAATGGTATAATTAATATGATATTTCTTGATAATTTATTTTTAATTTCTACTTCCATAACTTATACTTTTATAACAACAAACATTGGATCTATTCCTGTAGAATATAGACCAATGATGGATCAATCATTTCCTATAATGATATTTAAAGGAGCTTTAGGTCCCGTTTCTGTTCTTGCATCATTAATTATACAAACAAATGGTACAATTACTATTGTATTATGTCCACCAGTACAATTTTCTCCTATACCTCCTGAACAATATAAAGTATGTGGAGGACAGGTATTTGGATGGATGTAATAAAATTATTACTTATCAAAAGCACCAATCAATCTCCCACTCGGATTAATCATATCGCCACTCCACTTTGGCAACCATTCATAAGGAATTATCTTATCTCTGTCTTTTTCAGGAAAAAACTTTTCAAAATATTTTCTATACATTAAACTTTCTTTTGTTCTTGGTGGACAATGTGTATATTTATGATTTTCAAATTCTTCATCACTTATTTCTAATTCTGCTTTTTCTTCAATAATTTTATACCATGGTCTTTTAACACTACTGCAACCATCACTTAGACCATCTTTTCTTCTCCATAGAATTTCTGGAGGTAATATACTATTGTCTTCAAAAGTTTCTCTAAGCAACCATTTTTCTCCTTTCTTTTTATCAGGACATCTATAATGTCGTGGAATAGACATATAATTATTAAGAAATTCTCTATCTAAGAAAGGAACTCTTACTTCTAATCCAAATGCCGCAGTACATCTATCAACTCTTAAAACATCATAATAATATAAGTCTTCTAATAATCGCACACTTTCATCGTGTCCTTCATAACAATTTGGTTGATTATGAAAATACAAATAACCCTGACATACTTCATCCGCCCCTTCACCAGATAAAATAACTTTTACTTCCGGAGTATTTTCAGAAATATACTTACTTAATAAATACATTGGAACAGATGCTCTAATAGTAGTAGTATCCCAAGTTTCTGTTGCGTAAATTACATCAGGAATAGCATCTAATCCTGTCTTTTCAGAAAAAATAACTTCGTGATGTTCTGTTCCTAAATGTTTTGCAACCTTTCTAGCATTTTCTAAATCCAAACTATTTTCTAAACCAATAGAATATGTTACTACATTTTCTTTACTATATTTTTTTACAATAGCAGTAACTAAACTACTATCTAATCCACCAGATAACATACATCCAATCTTTCTATCACTCTGTAATCTTTTCAAAACAGCATTGTGTAAATGCTGTCTAGTTCTTTTTTTAAGACCCATGTAATCCATAACAACATCATAAACATTCGTCCAAGACCGAAATGCTGCAGGTAGTGTTGTTCTTTTAACATTTTTATGTGTATAACTAAATACATTAAAAATACGAGAAGTTGAAAACCAAAAACTACCAGGGGGAAATGCTCTAACTTTTTTTAATCCATATAATGCTTTTAGTTCAGATGAAAAAACCAAATATTCATCAGTTTCACTCATAAACAACGGTTTTACTCCATATGAATCTCTTCCAGCAATAATCTCATTTCTGTGTTTATCATAAATAACAAACGCAAAAACTCCATCTAATTCATCTAATGTTTTCTTAATTCCAAACTTTAAATACATTAATAAAATAACTTCACAATCAGACGAACCAGTTGGTTTTAAGTCATACTTTTCTTTTAATTCTTTATGATTATAAATTTCTCCATTACAAATCATAACAGCATCTTTCTTATCAAAAGGTTGGTCTCCAAGTTCAGATAAATCATTAATCTTTAATCTTTGAAATCCTAAATACAAATTCTTATTTGGCATAACATAACTATATTTTTCTGGACCTCTTGGTTTTAATAAGTCAATCCTCTTCTTACAATCATTATAAATTTTTGATTCTTTGTCTTTATTCAGATAACATAGAATACCACACATCTTTTTAATAAAAATATTAATTTTATTTATATATATAATGTCTAGCAATGTTTGTAAATCAGTAAATTGTCACTCAAAAAAGATTAGAGAATTATGTAAAAAAGTTAAAGAAATTGAAATGAATTGTTGTAATGGAGGTGGAGGTGGAACTGGAACTAATTTACCAGATGGTAGGTGTTTTTCTGATTATTTATTTTGGGATGGGAATGAATGGAAAAATGGTGATTTTGATAAAGGGAAAAAAATTCATATTGGATGTAATTCTGGGGAAACTGGACAACAAAGTAATGCAATTGCGATTGGTCAAAATGCAGGAAATAGTATGCAACAACCTAATGCAATTGCGATTGGAACTAGTGCTGGAGAAGGTAACCAATTTAATAATTCTATTGCGATTGGAACTAATGCAGGAAAAAATAATCAAGGAACGGCTAATAATTTTCCGGGGAATTCTATAGCAATTGGAAATAATGCAGGTGTTTTAAATCAAAAAAGAGGAGCTATTGCAATTGGAGTTAATTCTGGACAAAATAATCAAGGATTAAATGCAATTTCAATTGGTTCATTTGCAGGAGGAGAAACTGCTCATGATAATACAATAATCTTAAATGCAAGTGGTTCTAGTTTAAATAGTGAAAGCGGAAAGCGTTTTTATGTAAATCCAATTAGAGAAACTAATAATATTGTGTCTCCTAATCTTAATCAATTATATTATAATCCTTTTACTCGTGAAATTTTATATTTAAATTCTTAATTAAAAAATATATTAATTATATAAAATGTCTGATAAAATTTGTAAAATTATTCATTGTAATAAAAATAAAATAAATAATTTATCAAAAAAAGTTAAAGAAATTGAAATGAATTGTTGTAATGGAGGTGTAACTAATTTACCAGATGGATCATGTTTTTCTGATTATTTATTTTGGGATGGAAATAAATGGAAAAATGGTAATTTTGATGATAAAAAAAGAGTTCATATTGGATGTAATGCTGGAAAAAATAATCAAGGATCTAGTACAATTGCGATTGGAGAAAATGCAGGAAATCAAGAGCAAAAATCTAATGCAATTTCAATTGGTTTTTGTACAGGATTTAGAAAACAAGGAGAAGATTCAATTGCCATTGGAGAAAAAGCAGGAAATAGTTCTCAAAAAGCAAATGCTATTGCAATTGGAAATAGTACTAGTAGTAATATGCAAGCAACTAATGCGATTGCAATTGGTAATAATGCCGGATTTCAAAATCAAGGAGAAGATTCAATTGCCATTGGAGAAAAAGCAGGAATATTAAATCAACATAGTAATACAATAATCTTAAATGCTACTGGAACATCATTAGATAGTATTACTCCAAACTCTTTTTATGTAAATCCAATTAGAGGAACTGGTTCTGCGGTAAATTTATGCCCTCTTTATTATAATACTGGTACTCATGAAATTTTATATTTTATTGGTGGTAAATTTTAATAATATACAAAAACAATTTTTATAATAAAAATATAATGATTAGATTATTTGACCAAAAAACAACTGGTTATGATGATTGTATTAAAAAAGTATTAGAACACAAACAATTTATTAATGGTCCAGAAGTAAAAGAGTTAGAAGAAAAACTTGCGCAATATGTAGGTGTTAAATACGCAATTGGTGTATCTTCTGGAACAGATGCATTATTAATTTCTTTAATGGCAATAAACATTAAAGAAGGTGATGAGGTTATAACTTCTCCATATACTTGGATTAGTACAGCGGAAGTTATAAAGTTATTGGGTGCTAAAATAGTTTTTTGCGATATAGAAAAAGATACTTTTAATATATGTCCAAATAGTATTAAAAATAAAATAACAAATAAAACAAGAGCAATAATTCCTGTTAGTTTATTTGGTCATATTTATGATGTTAATAAAATACAAAAAATAATTAAGAAGAATAATATTTATGTAATTGAAGATGCGGCACAAAGTTTTGGTTCAATTTATAAAGATAATAGAAAAAGTTGTAGTCTATCTGATATTGGTTGTACTAGTTTCTTTCCAACAAAACCATTGGGATGCTTTGGAGATGGAGGGATGTGTTTTACAAATAATGATATTCTTGCGGAAAAGATTAGAACCATAAGAAACCATGGTGCAATTACAAAACATAATTATAAGTATTTAGGAATAAATGGAAGATTAGATACCATTCAAGCCGCAATACTAATTAAGAAATTTGAAAACTTTGAAAATGATATTGCAAAAAGAATAAAGATTTCAATTTTTTATAATACTTTATTTTTAAAGAATAAAGATGTTCAAATATTAAAAACTAAAAAATATTGTAAAAGAAATGTATATGCACAATATACAATATTACTAAAAGATGAAAAAACAAGAGATAGTCTTAAAAATCATCTTAAACAAGACAATATACAAGTTGGAGTATTTTATCCAAAACCATTAAATTTAGTTAAAACAATATCAGATGAATATGAAGAAATGTATAATGCCGAAGATAAATCAAAAAGAGCATTAAGTTTACCCATTTATCCATCTATGACATATGATGAATTTACAGAAATTAAGAATTCTATAAATAATTTTTTTAATATATAAAAAATTATTATTTTAATATTAAAATGAGTGTCTCTCAAAATTTTAAAGAAGATATCCAACAATGGATTAAATATGAAAATAAGATTAAAAAAGCAAAAAAAGCAATAAAATATATTAAGAATCAACAAACTGGTCTTTCAAAGAGAATTATTGTTTATATAGACGAGAATGATTTAAAAGATAAGGAATTAAAATGTAGTAATAATTTATTAAAATGTCAAGCGGTTAAAAAAACACAACCATTAACAAAAAAGTTAATTACAGAAAAACTTAAAGATTTTTTAAAAGATAGGTCTGAAGACCCTGATGGTAAAACAAAAGATGCGGTTCAATTATTATATGACCAAAGAAGAAGGATGGAGATATGTTTTACAGAATGTTTTGAAGATGAAGAACTTGCGATTGAAGCAGTTGAATTTATTTTTTCACAGAGGGAAAAGACCACTACAAATAAAATAAAAAGAAAAATTGAAACTGAACAAATGGTAATTTAATATTTATAATTAATATAAAGATGAATTTTTTTTCGAATGTTTATCAAAGGACTAAATTAGCGTTTTCCGGTATTGGAGTTGCTGGATCAACTACTACAATTATTGTTGGAATTGTTGCTACAAAAGGATTACTTGCGATTCCTCTTATTATAGGAGGTATTTCTTGGTTATGTGTATCATCAATATCTTTAGTTGAAACTATGAGTACATATTCACTAATTAAAAAAGATATTGATAGACTAAGAACAAATATTACAGATTTTGAAAATGAAAACTTTGAACTTAAATCAAATATTGCTACAATGAGAGGAGACTTGAAAAAATTGAAAGAAGTAAGGCTTGCATTTATTGAAGAGAATAAAAAGTTAGTTACATCTTTAAGACAATCAGAAAAACAAATATTAAAGATGAATGATTTGGTGAATGAGAACAGTGAATTATTAATTCAAGAAAAATTAAATGTTCAAAGTCTTGAAAGTAATGTTCAATACTTAAAAGAAGTTAGAGAATCTTTTAAAGACCAAAATAATAAATTAAAAACAATGAATGAAGATAATCTTGCGATTATTAATAGTTTAGAAAATATCAAGGATGAATATGTTCGTGAAAATGATGAATTAAAGAAAATAAATCAAGATAGTTCTGAACAATTAATATTTTTAGAAAAACAAGTTACTAAACTTAAACAATTATATGTCAATACTAAACAATTAATGAAAAATATTGTGAATGCTAGTAGTACTTTTAGTGATATATCAGATGATATTAATAAAAGTGCTCAAAATTTAGATAATACAAATGAAAACTATAATAAAACATTAGATCAAATGCAAAATCTTTTAGAAAGACTAAAAGATAAGACATTTGATGACTTAGATATCAATGATGATGGTATTATTACAGAAGAAGAATTTGATGTTCAGATATAAAATTATTTTCTTAATGCTTTTTTAATTAAGTAATCTCTTTCGTCTTCTTTGGGGTGCCAATAACCTCCAATATTTTTTCCTTCTAATTGAATATTATTAACATGATTGCATTTACCGTGTCTAACATATCTCCAACATGTTTTTTTTTATCATTTCCATATTTATCTGAACCTGGACAATTTAATGTAGTTTCTATAAACTTTTGTACCCCTTCTGGAAAAGAATTTGTATTATTTGTGTCACTCATTTTTGTTATTATAAATAATTATAAATCTTTATATATATATTACCAATGCCAGTGTGTAAAAACAATCCAAAAAAAAAGTTATAAGGGAACTGAACCAAGTCCAAAAGGATTAGGTTATTGTGCATCTGGTGAAAAAATAGGTAAAAAAAGAAAAGGCAAAGATGGAGATATATGGCTAGTTAAGAAAATATCTAATGGAAAAAGATGGTTTAAATTAAATAAAATAGATTGTTCTAAATTTGTTAAATATCAAAAAAAAGAAAAAGGTATTTTTTTAACAAATATAAATAAAATTGAAGGATTAAGAGCAACAAAAGGATATATTTATAAATATACTGATTTTAATAACTTTGAAAATAAAGAAACAAAAATTCCAAATGGATACAAAAAAGTAAATATAAAAAAGAATATAATTAAAAAATATTATTGTGATTCTTCAAGAAAATTATTAAATAAAAATAATGAAAAATATAAAAAAATAAAGAGTAAAACAAAAGGATATAAGAGTTATTTTACACATGATAACGGCGGAAGACCATTCTTAGTCTATGTTAGTAAGAAAGATGTTCAGATTTATAAAGAAGATAAAAAGTTTTATTCAATGTGGTCAGACTGGAATACAAATGATAAAAAAAATAAATGGATTTATATAAAATTAATTAAGAAATATAAACCTTTAAAAATATTTATTGGAAAGAGTCCATTGAATAATATGACAAAGTTTAGTGGAGGACATGGGAAAAAATTTGATGGAAACTCTATTTTACTAAAGATTAAAAAAGATAGATATGTTTTTATTGGCAATACTATTTATGAATTTTCAACAAATAATGATAAAATATTAAAATATTATTCTCCTGTTGGAAATAATGATGTTCCATATCCCTTTAAATATAGAGAAAAAAATGTATATTTTATGCTTGACAATAAATATATTCCTTATGAAAATATAAAAGAACTTGAAAGTAAAAAAGAAACAGATGGATATAATTACTATTATGGTAATAAAGAAAAATTTTCTAAAAAGATGAAAAAAGTTAAGTATATTCAAAAAAGACTTTAATTATTTAATTTTTTCCAAAACATCTTCTGGATATTCAATTGGTAAATCTTCTCTCATATGTTGTAAAACAGAAGTTCTACAACAAATTCTTGTTAAACATAAATCATCTAAAATTCTTCCACAAATAGTTTTTGTATTATTTTTTGATATATCACTAATAGTCTTAACAGATGTTTGATATACACTATCAAAATTTCTTTCTTTCTGTTCTAATAAGTCATATTTTAATTTTTTAACTGCAATGTATTTACCACACGTAAAACACCGCGGTTGTATATTTGTAAACGAATATTGATTTTCCATTATGCTATAAATATATATAATTTATATATTTATATCATTTTTTTATAAACTATTAATATATATGAGTTTTACAAATTTAATATACGATAAGTGTGCGTCGCAACAATACTACAATCAAAGTACAAATCAAGGAAAATATCAATTATACGCAGGAAAGTTTATTAATAATAAAGAATGTCGAGTAAACTTTGGAATTGTTGGTGGTAATGATGTTAGTTTATACAAAGGGAATTTAGTTGATTTAGAAAGTGATATGCGTGGATTAACTAGAAACAATAGTTTATGTTCCTCAAATAAGTTTCATTCTAAACAACCAGATGGAACTTTTTATGACAATAACCCTAATCTAAAACATCGTCATACGTGTGAGATGTTTTGTTATCGTCCAAGACTATTTGCATCTATGCCTCTTGCAAAAAGATGTTAAATTATTTTCAATATCTGCTTCAAAAATCGCGTACTAACTCGTACGTCCAAGACGATATAATCAAGAATAATCTTAATTATATCTGAAGGAATTTTGGGAAGAGACATAGAAATCTGTTTTTCAAGAAGTTCTCGCCCAGATGTTTTGAGTTCCTTCTTTTCAAAGAGATCAATCTCGTCAACAATATTAACATCCCTGTAATTTTTGCACTTAATCAACTTTCGAACACAATTGTTCAATAGTCCAAGAGCATGTTTAAAAGAATTTGGAGCTAATGTCAGGTATACTGAAAGAGACTTGAAATCTGATCCATCCTTTAAAATTAGATTCGTGATAGAGATTTTTTTAAAAAGTATTGCAAACTTTTTTTCATTTTCGATTCTCTCTGTGGATTCTTTCTTTGTCCATAAGAAACGCTTTTCTAAATCTTCTTTAAACTCTTCAAGATTTTTATCGCATGAATCGAACAGAATTTTATATTTAATGTAAAAATCTTGAAATAGTTTGTGATATTTTTGAAGCAACTTCCAAATCTTTTTTTGTTGTTGTTCTGGGTTTAATTTCGGCATTTTAAATTAAATTAATTATTTTTAGTAAAAATAAATCATTTTTTTTTGAAAAAAACTTATAACGTAATAACTATAATTTAATAAAATAATAACTATGGAGTGGCAATAATATTCTGGCAAATACTCATTGAGAGTATCCAGTTATGTGTTTAACTGGTTTCGAAGGCTTGTAAATAATATATGAGTAATATAATAAATACGCAGGTACGTCTGGTTGCTGATAAGAATACATGAGTAATATAAAAATAATAATTATAGCATTAATACAGGCATTAAGAGGGTTCGGTCCATGCCTTGCCCAAGCGGTCCCGTCGCTACGCAGATCTTTTGGCGCCTGCCAATTATCGAGTCTCAAGTAATTGCTGCCTACTTAAATGACAACTCAAAATAACCGACAGAACTTTACTACGGGAGTTCCCAATACCCAAACCAGGGTTATTAGAATATTATGACTCTAACAAAAATATCAATCATTTTTTTTTTTTTTGAAAAAAACTTATAACGTAATAACTATTGTTAAAATTATTATTTTACATTATATTATATAATGAGTTTCACAAGGTTAAAATATGACGTTTGTGAAGAAAAAAAATGCTTAAAAGAAACAGTAGGACCCGGACAATATTATATTGGAGAACCTATA
>PVMS01176866.1_pt1 | contig 18678 bp, 19 predicted proteins | sample 1853461 | NCBI WGS metagenome assembly PVMS01 (sample SAMN08582032, study PRJNA380276) | Marine sediment metagenome, whole genome shotgun sequencing project. | isolation source: ocean sediment barecode stripped | collected 2017 | reverse complement strand
TAGTTATGGTAAGGTCATTAAAAGAAAGGTAAGTGATGAGGTTAAAAAACTAATACAGAAAAGAAACCTGTAATCTAATAGACTATTGAATTTGAGTCATTTGCAAAAGTATATAACTTTTGTTATTTTTAATAAAAATTTATAAATCAAAATTTTATATTAACTAGGTTCTATAGAAAATGAAGTTTAGGTTTTCTCTCAAACGGGCAATTTTAGATATTTTGTATATCAAAGAACAGGTATATGAGCAATTTAAAATGAGCAAAAAGTATAAGCCAATATTAGATTTTTTAATGGCTAAAGATTACTTAGATGATAATAACACGCCTTTACCTACATTTAAAGAAATGGAAGAAGGTACAGGGTTTAAAATGTATCATTTAAGAAAGAACCTTAAAGATTTGTACGATGAAATTTTTGATTGGGATAATGGGGTGAAGTTTGATTTTAGTAAAGTTGAAATCTATTCCATTATAAACTATTTCGTCTGCATTTGGATTTACAGTTGCATCAAGGTCATCACAATCATATTCATCTTTTTCACCCATTATACCACATTCATTCTCAGGATAGTATCCATCACCATCCCAGTCATATTTATCTCCGTGCTTTTTGTGGGCTTCCATACTCTTTTTGGAAATAGAGATTTTAATCCACTGAGGTTCACTTTCATAGTTCCCGTATTCATCTAAACCATCATCATAATGACATATGATTGCTTTATCAGCACCTTTAGCAAATAATACTTCTTCATCTTGTACAGCTTGCATTTCCTCTACCTCAATAGAAGCTTTTTCACAGGCAATAATTGTTACAAGTATCATAGCAATACCTGTTAATAAATAATAAAACTTTTTCATAATGTATAAAATTTAAATTAATTAGTAAAATTCAATATGCAATAATTTTTATGGCATCAAAAAATGATGACATTCAGGGGTAATTGTGGGGTGAAAAATGTATAAAATTTTAGAGGGGAGGGGACGCAAAATTTTTATTGGGTGGCTAAATGTAGTAAAGTATTTTTATTCAGGAGGTAATGGAAGTGAAATGTGATGGAGTTATTTTCAATCCCCAGTGCTAACAGAATTAAAAAGCTTCTAGAAATGGAGTCTTTTTTTATGCTTTAAAGTCACTCCAAATAGTATTCCTTATATTTAGTATTACTAAACTAACTAAAACTGAATTGGTTATTTAGAGATTATAATTTTTAAGAAATTCTTCAAATGATATTGGTTCTAAGTTCCTAGATAAGTAATGATTTTTATACGTTTCGTAATTTTTTTTTGCAAATATTAAGACTTCTTTTGAAGTATCAATATCCATTTGTAACATAGTTTGCATGCTAAATAAAAGAATTTGAGGTTTAATAAATTCATATTATTTTTTCACAGCATTTATTAAGAAGCTGAAATTAAGGAAAATGCGGGTACAAAACAAGAAAAATTATAATCATTTGCTAAAATTTACAGTATGTGAATTAAAACTCAAGGTAAGCACTCATTGCCCACTTAATAGAAGTCTTACAGAAATGTAGGACTTTTTTTATGCTTAAAATTCACTAACAAGTGGTGTAAAATACAGGTTTATAGCAAATTAAATTGCTTGTATTTTAGTTGTGGTATAATCATTGTGAGAATAGATAAAAAGAAAAAGATGAAGCAACTGGCAACAATTTTATTTTTTTTAATTTTTTCTTCTTGTATTCCTTTAAGTATTGCTCCTAATATTGAGGATTATAAAATTAAAGTAGCAAAAAAATTTAAAAGAAAACTTCCGAAAGATTATGCTTTTATTTTTGAAGACACAAAAGAAGCAAATGAGTTTTATAATTATATAAATTTAAAATATGAATTAAATGATAAATATGTGTAAGTAAATGTTCCCTTTACAATTAATGATAATAAATACTTCTTATCATTTTATGAAAAAAAGAAAACAACCAATTATTTAGATTTGTTTTCTCCAATTCTTGAAGCTAGCATTAATGGTTCGTATGATGGAGATATTGAAGTGATTAGCGATAGCCAATGGTATCTAATATTGATTGTTTATGATTCAAATTTAGAAGACTGCCTTGAACCTAATCATAAATTTAGGGCAGAAGTTATAAGTTATTTAAGAGAGCTTAAGCAAGAATATTTAAATAGTAATTATAAGTTTGTGAGCAATTAAATTGAAGTAATTAAGGACGATAATTGAATTAGGAGCTTTAGTTGATGTTTCCTTTGAAATCCCTCATTACCCACCAAAGTTTAAAGCTTCCTTTTTAGGAGGCTTTTTTTATGCTTAAGATTTAAATAATATTAAAAGAGCAGAAAACCAAATAATAGAACTACCTATGGACAACTGGAAAATTGTAATTATATTCATTAACACTTTATTTGAAAAAGAATATCTACCAAAGGAAATTCTGTTAGAAATAGCAGGATTTTTAAGTGCAAAAAAAAACACTATTAAGTGATAGTTGTCATACTTTTATTATACAACTTAAGTTACATTTGTACTGTAGATTTAATTATCTACATCTTTTTCATAGCAATTTTCCCTCTACAGACTTTTAGTTTGAGAGGGTTTTTTTATGCTCAAATAAAACTTTAAAGGTTGTGGAATAGCTATCCAAAATTAAAAATCAACTAAAGGGCTTAAAAATAATGAATAAGTATAAACTCAATTATTTGTCCACTTTTTTATTGCAAGTCCATTAGGTTATCTTTATCTTTATTGGATAACGTAGAGAGAGTATTAGATGTGATAAATTTGAACGGGATCTTATGACAAAAAATGATAAACAGGGAAGGAGGAATGTGAATTTGATGAAATTATCACATGAGCATCATCACGGATTGGTGTTTTGTAGTCGTTTAAAAAAAGTAAATCAGGCAAGTGACAGCATCATTAGGTCTTATATAGATGAATTTTGGGATTATTATTTACTGGAACATTTTAAGAATGAAGAAAAATTATTTTTACCATTGTTGTCTAAAAATGAGATAGTATTGCAATTTATTCAGGAACATAAACAAATTAAACAGCTCGTTTCAAACATCAAAACATCCCAAAAGGAGATACATAACATGGCGTTGGAATTGGCATCTCTTTTAAAAGCTCATATACGTTTTGAAGAAAGAATATTATTTCCCTATTTGGAAAAAGAGCTATCAGTTGATGAATTAGAAACCATTGGAAAAGCAATGGAAAAAATCAAAATATCATCGCATTGTTTTTCACATCATTTTTGGATAGTTAACAATTAAAATTGATATATCAATTTACCAAACACGTACAGCACATTCTTATTTGTTTAGTGTCAACAAAAAGTAAAATTTAAAAAATAGGATTACTACTTAATAATTAGTTTGATTAATCCCTCATTGCCCACTTAATAGAAGTCTTACAGAAATGTAGGACTTTTTTTATGGGTTAAATGTCGTGAAGAAATTGTTTAATATCCCTCCAAATATCCTTAATATCATTATTTGGTGTTGGTTATTTAAATTAGAATTTTCAGGTGATTGATTATTGGTAGTGTTTTCCAAATTTAAATTTTTTGAACAAAAACGTTTTAAACGTAAGTTTTACTTTTTGAAGCAATTTATATAGTTGAAATTAAAGAAGAATATTTTCTTTGATCACAATATAATCAATTTTTGTAATTTACTTTAACAGAATGACTTCGGCGTTTCTATTAAATAAATATGTTTTGTTACTGTGTAGTTCAATACATTCAAAACGTGTTCGTCTAATAGTTCCTTTTATAAAAGATTTATTATTAAAAAGAAAATGACTTCCATGTGCTAATTCAAAGATAAAGTTCTTACCAGAAATTTCATCAAACTGTTTTAAAGCATAAGTTAAATGAATATCAGACCCTGTACTAGCTTTAGGATTTTTCAAATAATTTGCGAGTAAGGGTAATAATTTATCAGGAAATATAGAAGGCTGTATAAATTGTAACATTAAATGTTGAAAATTTCTTTTCCACTCAATTCCATGAGGTTTTACACGAGTATTTTCTTTAAAAGTAACAAAATGTGCAATTTCATGAACTAGCGTTAATAAAAACTGATAATGATTTAAACTATTATTAACAGTAATTTGAGTATTCCCATTTTTATTTTTTTTGAAATCGCCATGTTTCGTTATCCTATTATTCACAATTTTTATGTTAATAGGATGTAGTTTTAGGATTTCAGAAATTAATTTAACTGAATTTTTTGGAAGATATTTTGAGAGTACTTCAATCATTTATTATGGAGTGCTTGAAGAAACTTCTAAAATTTTTCCGTTATAAAATTGATTTCCAGTTAAGGCAAATTATAAATATAATTGGCCATTTCTTCTGCAGAAACCTTTGCTTTGTATCCTGGGAAAGCTTCTTCTAGCATTTCGGTTTGTACAGCACCTAAAGCTAGTGCGTTAAAAGAAATACCTTTTTCTTTGTATTCTTCGGCCAGTAATTCTGTGAGCGTTAATAATGCTCCTTTTGAAGAGCTATAAGCTGCCAATCCGGGGAATTTCATGCTGCCTTGTACCCCTCCAATACTACTAATATTAACTACATGACCTCCATTATAAAAATAGGGAAGGAGCTGGCGCGTTAATTCAGCAACGGCAAATACATTGACTTGATACACTTTTAAAAAATCTGAGGAAGTTAATTCACTAAATGGTTTGTTTATTAGTTTTCCTGCATTGTTAATTAAAATATCAACAGTTTTCCAATTTTTAGAAATAAAATCGGTTACTTTTTTTAAATCAGTTTCATTAGATAAATCAACCGATACTATTGAAATGTTTTTAATATTTAAATTTTCTAATGGTTTAGTGTTTCTGGATAATGCCAAAACGCGATAGTTATTTTTTGCAAATAATTGGGCCAATTCAAAGCCAATTCCTCTACTTGTTCCTGTAATAATTACGTTTTTCATTATTCGTCTTCAAAGATTACATGTTGATATGCGCCAATATCAGCAGGAGAAGTTCTTAGAATTCCTAAAATATCATTTGGAACTTGAATAGTTCCTTCAATATTAGCTTTTTGAATTCCTTCAGAATTTTCACCAATAATAAATTCATTGGTTGATGGCGATTTAAAATCAGCATTTCCATTTATAATATTTTCAATATAATAATTGGTGTTATCGAAATCATATTCAGGAATTCCGTTGAATGAATTGTTGTAATCATCAAATTTCAATATATTATTTTCAAATAAATAATTGAATTCAGCGCCTTCAACTTTATCAACAATCAGTTCAATATTGTTATTTCCATCAATAATACAATTGGTGAAATTTGCTTCATATAAATCGCGTGTTTCTACAATTATTTGATTATCCTCAGAATAAGAAAAATAATTATTGATTAAAACACTCGGATATTGGCGCAAACTATTATTCCAAAAATTAGCAAATGTAGAATGTGTGAAATTATATGTTCCACCAATAATACAAGCTAAAGAAGATTGCCCGCTATTGTTTATAACCAAATTTTCACCTTCAATATTCGTTTCTCTACCTAAAATCCCAAAATTTGAACTGTTGTAGATTTGAGTGTTTTTAATTGTTAATGTGGGAGATGAATTACTTCCAATAGAATCTAAAATAATACCTGCAGAAGCATTTTTAATGATAGCATAATTTATACTATGATTCTTACTTCCAGCACGGAGCCAAATAGTTCCCCATTGCCCTGGAATATCACTAAATTGAGATTCTAATCGATCACCTTCAATAATAACTTCGTTATTCAATTCTCCATCAATTTTTAAAGTGGCATCTTTATCAACTATTAGCCCAGAGTTTGAGTGAAAATAAATTTTAGCACCAGCCTCAATAGTTAAAGTTTTTGATGAACGAACTGCACAGTAACCGTAAATAACATATGGTTTTTCGTTTGTGAATGTAGTATTGTCTTCTAAATAGAATCCTTGTACACGTAGTTCTTCACCATCACCATCTATACCAATTGGAATGGTTTCAATAATGCCTTCAGTATCTTTTGAAGGGTATAAAAAATGGGCATCTTTTACCAGTGTAACTAGTTTTACATCTTGTAAATGTCCACCACCACCAAAAACAATTGAATCTGTATAAATTGGGTCAATAACTTGACTATAATCAATCGTTGTTTCAATAAAAATATAAATACTGTCTTTGGCTAAAATTTCAGTGTTTTCAAAAAACTGGCCGGTAATTCCGTCAACACTTAAACGGTAATAAGAGTTAAAACCTCTGCCTAGTGAAATACTAGGAATTGAAATGTCTTTATTGCTTTTATTATAAACTTTTAAATTGTATGTGCTGGAGCTAATATTTGTAAAAACAGTGTCTAAATAAATGGTGTCTTTTGAAAACCTTAGCTCTCCTGAGCTTAATTCGGTAGAAAAGTCTTTTCTACACGAAGTAATAAAAATTAGTGTTACTGTGAGTATGAATATTGAAATATAGCGCATTCAGTTGTTTTTGTAAATATAAAAATAATTGATAGAAAATTATTTTTTTATCAATTCAATTTCATACAGTTTACCCCAGTGTTTTCCTGTAACAAATATTCTGTTGTTTTCTTTGTCAAAAGCTATACCGTTTAAAACGTCATCGTTTTCTTCTAAAGTTTGTTCTTTTGAAATTAGCTCCTTAAGGCTATTTAAATTAGCAACTCCTTCAATTTTTCCGCTCTTTGGATTTACAATTAATATGGAATTTTGTTGCCAAACATTGGCGTAAAGCAATCCATTTATGTATTCCAATTCATTTAAGTTTTCAACTTTTCGTTTATTTGTATATGCTTCAATGTAATTCTCTTCAATCAAAGTTTCTGGGTTTAAAAACCAAATTCGTTCCGTTCCATCCGTTTTAATAAGTTTCTCACCATTATTGGTTAATCCCCAACCTTCTCTACTTTTAGTATACTTAAACTCTTTTTCTTTTTCAAAAGTTTCCAAATCGTAAACAAAACCAATACCTCCTTTCCAGGTTAGCTGAAAAAGTTTGTTGTTTAAAATGGTAATTCCTTCACCAAAATATTGTTCATCTAAATTTTTTTGTTGTAAAATTTTCCCTGTTTCTAATTCAACTTTCCTAATTGAAGATTTACCTTTTTGACCTGTTCCTTCATATAAAAAACCATTGTGATATTCTAAGCCCTGTGTATAAGCACTTTTGTCGTGAGGGTAAGTGTTGATAATCTTATAAGTAAAAATTTCTGGACCAGCATCAGCCATTATATAAACAGGTTTGGTAATTTTTTTAGTTTTATTTTCATAAAAAACAATAGCCGTAATATTGTGTTTTCCTAGTTTAAATCCATTAACATTGAATGTTGCTGAATTATTGTTGCTTTTAACTATTTGGTTTCCAATAGAAAATTGTACAGAGTCTATGGGTTTGTTTCCTTTTTCTGATAATGAGATTGTTAACTCTTGGTTAGATTGCACTTTTTTTGGAGCATTTAGTATAAATTTGTATTCGCTTTTGCAAGAAATTACAAACAGAACGAGTATAAAGCCTATAAATGTTTTGTATGACATGGTTTAAAATTGATTTTTTTAAATATTTATGTAAATAAAATAAATTATTTGTTTGAAGTTTCAAAAATATAGTTAAATTTGCAGTCTGAAAAATAAAAATAGAATTAAAACGAGTTCAAGATGAAAAAAGGTATACACCCAGAAAATTATAGAATGGTAGCATTCAAAGATATGTCAAATGAAGATGTATTTTTAACTCGTTCAACAGTAAATACTAAAGAAACTTTAGATGTAGACGGTGTTGAATATCCTTTAGTAAAATTAGAGATTTCAAGAACTTCACATCCTTTTTACACTGGTAAAACTAAGTTAATTGATACTGCAGGACGTATTGATAAGTTTAAAACTAAATATGCTAAATTTAAAAAGTAATATTTTAGTAATAAAAAATTTAAAATCCTCAACGAAAGTTGGGGATTTTTTTGTTTATAGATTGATGATTTAAAGTCTATTAAACAAAATTCATAAAAAATAGTTATATTTAAATAAAAAAAATATGCCTATTTACATGGATCGCCACGAAATACCTGAAGAGATATCTGCAGAACATGTTGCTCAAATGCACCAAGAAGATTTAAAGGTAGAACATTTGTATGGTTGTAAAGGTATAACCTATTGGTGTGACGAAAAAAGGAGAACGGCTTTTTGCTTGATTAAAGCACCTAATAAAAAAGCAATTCAAGAAATGCATAATCATGCACATGGAGAGTATCCTCATAGTATTATTGAAGTAGATGATGCAATAGTAGAATCCTTTTTGGGAAGGATTGAAGATCCTGAAAAAGCAAAAAATACAGAATTAAATATTATAAATGATCCTGCATTTAGAATTATAATGGTAATTGAAACAAGTAGTTATTTAAATAGGTTAGAAGCAAATCAATTTAGTTTATTTACTCAGAAGTTTCATAGTAGTGTTTCAAAATCAATTAAAAAATTTAAAGGGAGAATTGTAAAAAAGAATAACAATAATTATTTAGGTTCATTTAAATCGGTGAGTAATGCTGTGTGGTGTGCCTTAAAAATACAATCTAATTTTAAATACATTACACCTAAATTTGATTTAAAAAACCGTAAAATGAAAATTGCTTTAAGTGGAGGGCTTCCTGTTTCGGATAAGGAAAGTATTTTTGAAGAAGCAATTAATTCAGCTACAAGAATGTGTGAAGTTGTTAAAGAGGAATTGGTTATTACAAATGAAATAAAGGAATTGTACCAGAGTGAAAATAGAAATGCAAATATTAATAAAGAATTGGTTAGAATATTAAAACCTGAAGAGGAAAAATTTCTTGCTCAACTAATGAATTTTGTTGAGGAAGTATGGAATAAACCTAATTTTAATGTTAATAGTTTTAGTAAGGAGTTAGGGTATAGTAAATCACAATTGTACCGTAAATTAATGAAGTTAACAGGGAAATCCCCAAACAATTTTATTAAAGATTTTAGATTGCAAAAGGCGTTAAAAAGACTTTATAATCAAGAGGGAAATATTTCTGATATAGCTTATGAGTCGGGCTTCAATAGTCCTGCTTACTTTTCGAAGTGTTTTATGGATAAGTACGAAATTCTTCCTTCAAAATATATTCAACAACATATAAATTAACAATTATTAATTCTATATAATATGTTGTTTAAATACGATAGAATTTGATACATAATTTATTTATCAATTCATAAATATTAATCCCCAATAAATTAAGCGAACACGTTGTTCTTTATTTTTGTGTTAATACTTCACAAAATATAGTTCAAAAGTAATATACAGATTAAAATAAAAAGGAATCAATTTTAGTATTGTTTGAACTAAAATTCACATTGATTCAGGTTTTTATTTTGCAAATTTGTATAATTCAACCTCTAAATTAAAAGAATACCAACTACTAACTATTAAAATTTTAATAATTATGAAAAATTTCATAAAAAAGTTAGACCATTCTTTGGTCGAAGAATTTGCTACACAATTAAGAGGTAGAATCGTGATGTCATCAGATCAATTTTATGATGAAACTAGAAAAGTTTATAATGGAATGATTAAAAAAAAGCCAGGCATGTTTGCGATGTGTGTAGATGTAGCTGATGTAATTGCTTCCGTGAACTTTGGAAGAGAAAACAACTTATTAGTCGCTGTTAGAGGAGGAGGTCATAATGGTGGAGGTCTTGGTTTATGTGATGATGGATTGGTAATTGACCTTTCAGGGATTAAATTTATTCGTGTTGATGTTTCAAATAATACTGTGCGAGTAGGTGGTGGAAATATTTGGGGAGAAGTTGACCATGCTACGCATCCATTTGGATTGGCCGTTCCTGCAGGTATAATTTCAACTACAGGTGTTGGTGGATTGACTCTTGGAGGTGGTGTTGGACATTTATCAAGAAAATATGGTTTAACCATTGATAATTTGCTTGAAGCGGATATGGTTTTAGCTGATGGAAGTTTTGTTACAGTAAATGCCAATCAAAATAGCGATTTGTTTTGGGCGATTCGAGGAGGAGGAGGAAACTTTGGAATTGCAACATCATTTAAATTTCAAGCGCATCCTGTCAAAAATGTAATTGGAGGGCCTACATTATGGCCAATTGAAAAAACAGAAGAAATAATGGAATGGTATCATGAATTTATTCAGAATGCTCCCGATGAGTTAAATGGATTTATAACAACTATGATTATTCCTGGAGCCCCATTTCCAGAGCATTTGCATAATAAACAATTTTGCGGAATTGTTTGGTGCTATGTTGGAGATCAAGCTAAATTTGATGAGCTTTTTAAGCCTGTTCTTGCATTGAATCCGTTATTTGCACATGTAGGCGAAATGCCTTATCCATCTATTCAAACTTTGTTTGATGGTTTATTTCCATCTGGAATGCAATGGTATTGGCGAGCAGATTTCTTTAATGAATTAGGTCCAGAAGTTAGAGCGCAACATTTAAAATTTGGGTCAAATATTCCAACACCACTTTCACAAATGCATTTATATCCCATTAGTGGTGCGGCCAGCAGAGTTGGAAGTGAAGAAACTCCTTGGGCATATCGCGATGCTAATTATGCAGGAGTAATTGTAGGTGTTGATCCCGCTCCAAAAAATGCTGAAAAAATCACAAACTGGTGTAAGTCCTATTGGGAAGCATTACATCCATACTCATCAGGAGGGGCTTATTCAAATTTCATGATGGATGAAGGTCAAGAACGGATTAAAGCAAGTTATAAGCATAATTACAATCGTTTAACTCAGGTTAAAAAGAAGTATGATCCAACTAATTTCTTTAGTGTGAATCAAAATATTAAACCAAGTAACTAATTTAAAATCAAAAAGAATTATGAAAACTACGAAATTAATTACCGTTATTTTAATTGCATTATTTGTAGCTAATTGTTCGAATAAGAAAGAAGAAAAACATGAAGTTAAAAGTGAAAGTTTAACTGAAGTTATGGAAGTAAAACCTATTGAAAGAAGTTTGTTTGATAGATTGGGTGGAACTGAAGGAATATCTTTAATTGTAGATGATATTGTTCAGGCTCATATGGATAACCCTTCTATAAATCATGTATTTTTACCTTTAAAGGAAAATCCTGAATATTTGGAGAGTTTTAAAACTCATGTGAAAGAATTCTTTTCGGCAGGAACCGGAGGAGGAGCTACTTATACGGGTAAAGATTTACCAACTGCTCACAAAGGTCTACAAACTACAGAAAAGGAATTTATTAGTGCTGTTGACGATATTTTGGGAGTTTTAACAAAGCATAACATAGATGAAGAATCCAAAAAAGATATGTTATATATTTTGTACTCTTTAAAGGGAGCAGTGATTGGTCTGTAAAAAGAACATTCTACAATTTATTAAAAAAGCATAAAAAAACCCATTGTGAAAACAATGGGTTTAAAATATTATAAATCAGGTTATCTATGCTAACATAGTAACAGGATTTTCAATAAATTGTTTTAATGTTTGCAAGAAAGCCGCTCCCGTAGCACCATCAACTGTTCTGTGGTCGCAAGCTAAAGTTACTTTCATTGTGTTTCCAACAACAATTTCTCCATTTCTTACAACTGGTTTTTGAACAATTGCTCCTACAGATAAAATAGCTGAATTTGGTTGATTGATAATTGAAGTGAATTCGGAAATACCAAACATACCAAGATTAGAAACTGTAAAAGTACTTCCTTCCATTTCTGCAGGAGTTAATTTTTTAGTTTTCGCTTTGATTGCTTTATCTTTTACTTCAGCACCAATTTGAGTCAAACTTTTTTGGTCAGTAAAAGGAATTACCGGTACTAAAAGGCCATCTTCAACAGCAACAGCAACACCAATATTTACATGGTGATTTACACGAGTTCTGTCTTCAAACCATTGTGAATTAACCTGAGGATGCTTTTTCAAAGCCATTGCGCTTGCTTTTACAACCATATCGTTAAACGATACTTTTATATCTGGAATTTCATTAATTACTTTTCTAGATTCAATTGCACTATCCATATTTATCTCTAACATTAAGTAATAATGTGGAGCAGTAAATTTCGATTCACCAAGTCTGCGAGCAATAGTTTTTCGCATTTGAGAATTGTTTGTTTCTTCAAAGCTTTCTTCTCCCAATGCAATAGTTTGAGTAACTGCCACGACAGGAGCTGCAACAGGAACAAAATTTTCAATATCACGTTTTACAACTCTACCGTTTTCACCTGAACCTACAACAGTTGCCAAATTAATTCCTTTTTCCTCAGCTATTTTTTTAGCTAATGGAGAAGCTATAATTCTTCCTGTATTCACAACTGGAGCTTGAACTGATGTTTGAGCCGCAGTAGCAGTTTCTTTAACGGGTTTAGTTGCAGTTGGTGTAGAAGTCTTAGGTTCTTCTTTTACAGGAGTTTCATTTTCTGAACTACCTTTAATTTTAAAATCTTTAACTATAGCATCAATATCTTCACCTTCTTCACCAATAATAGCTAAAAGAGAATCTACTGGAGCACCTTCACCATCTTTTAAGCCAATGTATAAAAGAACACCTTCGTTAAAAGATTCAAATTCCATTGTTGCTTTATCTGTTTCAATTTCAGCTAAAATATCACCTTCTGAAACTTTATCTCCAACTTTTTTTAACCACTGTGCTACAACTCCTTCAGTCATTGTATCACTTAAACGTGGCATTGTAATTATTTCTGCCATTTATCTATGTTTTAAAAAAGGATAATCTTCTTGTTCGTACACCATATCGTAAAGTTGTTGTTTGTCTGGAAATGGAGACTCTTCAGCAAATTTCTGACATTCGGCAACTTTTTCTTTAACTTCATTGTCCCATACTTTTACTTCATCTTCAGTAGCGTATTTTTTATCTAAAATAATATCTAAGATTTGAGAAATTGGATCAATTTTTTTGTATTCATCAACTTCATCCTTCGTTCTATATTTTTGAGCATCACTCATTGAGTGTCCTCTATATCTATAGGTTTTAATATCTAATAAAGTTGGTCCGTCACCTCTTCTTGCACGTTCAATGGCTTCATGCATAGCTTCAGCCACTTTCATAGGGTTCATACCGTCTACAGGTCCACAAGGCATTTCATACCCTAAACCTAATTTCCAAATTTCATCGTGATTTGCAGTACGCTCTACTGAAGTTCCCATGGCGTATCCGTTGTTTTCACAAATAAATACAACAGGTAATTTCCAGTTGATAGCCATATTGAAAGTTTCATGTAAAGAACCTTGACGTGCAGCACCATCACCAAAATAAGTTAAGGTAACACCGTCTCTTTCAAAATATTTGTCGGCAAAAGCTAAACCAGCACCTAAAGGAATTTGACCACCAACAATTCCATGACCTCCATAAAAATTATGTTCAGGAGAAAAAATATGCATAGATCCACCCATACCTTTGGATGTACCTGTTACTTTTCCAAGTAATTCTGCCATAATTTTTTTAGGATCAACCCCTAACCCAATTGGTTGAACGTGGTTACGATAAGCTGTAATCATTTTATCGTTTTTATTCATAGCATGTAAAGCACCTGCTAATACGGCCTCCTGTCCATTATACAAATGCAGAAATCCTCTTATTTTTTGTTGAATATAAAGTGCGGCTAATTTGTCTTCAAATTTTCTCCAAAAAAGCATGTCTTTATACCAATTGATATAAGTTTCTTTAGTAAATTTTTTCATTTATGTGTAGTAAAAATTGATTTATATCGAAATGCAAAAGTACTACTTTAAGAAATAGTATGAAAATTACTAGAAATATTTTTTATTATAATGTTTTTGAGATTGTTATTCATAAAAAACAGCTATTTTTATTGAAGTAATTTAATAAAACGTAGCTTAAACATGAGAAAATTATAAAATCAGAAAAACTGCTTTTTGTTGAATTAAAAAGCCCTGAAATTTTTCAGGGCTTTAAACTGTATTATTGTTATTTTTTTATGGACTAATCCATATAATCTTCAATGGAATTACAAGAGCAAATTAAATTACGATCACCATAGGCATCATCAACTCTTCTAACTGAAGGCCAAAATTTATTCTCTTTAATATATGGTAATGGAAACGCCGCCTGTTGACGTGTGTAAGGGAAATTCCATTCATCAGCTGTTAACATTTCTTGTGTATGAGGCGAATTTTTTAATGCAGTATTCATATCACCATTTGCCATAGCATCAATTTCACCTTTAATACTTATTAAAGCATCACAAAAACGATCTAACTCTGCTTTGTTTTCACTTTCAGTAGGCTCAATCATTAGAGTTCCAGCTACTGGAAATGAAACAGTAGGAGCGTGATAGCCATAATCCATCAAACGTTTTGCGATATCGGTTACCTCAACACCAATTGATTTGAATTTTCTGAAATCAACAATCATTTCATGAGCAGCAAATCCATTTTCACCTGTGTAAAGAATGTCGTATTCTTTTTCCAAACGAGCTTTAATATAATTTGCATTTAAAATTGCATTTATAGTTGACTCTTTTAAGCCTTTAGCTCCTAGCATTTTGATATAACTGTAAGATATTAATAAGACGAGTGCAGATCCCCAAGGAGCAGATGAAACCGCAGTTATTGGAGTATTTCCACCAGTTGGAATAATTGGGTTTGAAGGCAAAAATGGAGCTAAATGTTTAATTACACAAATTGGTCCAACACCTGGTCCACCACCACCGTGAGGAATGGCAAAAGTTTTATGTAAATTTAAATGGCAAACATCAGCACCAATAGTAGCAGGATTTGTTAATCCAACTTGGGCATTCATATTGGCGCCATCCATATAAACTTGACCTCCACGTAAGTGTATTATCTCTGTAATTTCTTTAATTGTGCTTTCAAAAACTCCGTGAGTTGATGGATATGTTACCATTAAAGCGGCTAAACTATCTTTATGTAATTCTGCTTTTTCTCGTAAATCATCAACATCAATATTTCCTTCAGAAGTTGATTTTGTTACCACTACTTTCATTCCAGCCATAACTGCTGAAGCAGGATTAGTTCCGTGCGCTGAAGCTGGGATTAAACAAATATTTCTATGTTCATCTCCTCTTGATTCATGATATGCTTTAATAACCATTAAACCGGCATACTCACCTTGAGCACCAGAATTTGGTTGTAATGATGTTGCGTAAAAACCAGTAATTTCATTTAATGCTTCTTCTAAACCAGTAAAAAGATCTTGATACCCTTGTGCCTGATCAATTGGAACAAAAGGATGCATGTTCCCCCAATTTGGTGAGCTTAATGGTAGCATTTCTGACGCAGCATTTAATTTCATAGTGCATGAGCCTAATGAAATCATAGAGTGATTTAGTGATAAATCTTTTCGTTCTAATTTTTTAATATAACGCATCATTTCGGTTTCTGAATGGTAGTTTTCAAAAACTTTATTGGTCATAAATTTTGATGTACGTTGTAATCCGGAAGGAATTTCATTTCTAACAATATCATTTACTTCAACAGAAACCTTTCTTTCAGCTTTTGCTAAAATTTCCAAAATTTCATTAACATCATTTAACGTTGTTGTTTCATTAAGTGAAATGCTAACTTGATTTACCGTTGGATAGAAAAAATTAATTCCTTTTCCTTCTGAAATTTCTTTCACTTTTGAAGTATTTGAAACTTCAATTGTTAAGGTGTCAAAAAAGGTCTGGTTTAACTGTTTAAGCCCTAATTTAACAATTCCATTATTTAATGTGGCTGATAAATCTTGAATGGTGTTAGCAATATATGATAATCCTTTTGAACCATGAAAAACCCCATACATACCCGCCATTACAGCCAATAAAACCTGAGCAGTACAAATATTTGATGTTGCTTTTTCTCGTTTAATATGTTGTTCACGAGTTTGCAAAGCCATGCGCAATGCACGATTTCCATCTTTATCTTTAGTCACTCCAATAATTCGACCTGGAATATTTCGTTTATAGGTCTCTTTGGTTGCAAAATAAGCTGCGTGAGGTCCACCATAACCCATTGGAATTCCAAAACGCTGCGTGGTACCAACAACTACATCAGCTCCCCATTCTCCTGGAGGAGTTAAAAGCGATAAGCTTAATAAATCTGCAGCAACAGCAACGCGTACTCCAACTGAATTTGCTTTTTCAACAAAACTTTTATAGTCATGAATTTGTCCGTTTTTCGAAGGGTATTGAACAATTGCACCATATACTTTTTCAGTAAATTCGAATTCCAAATGATTTCCAAAAATTAATTCAATTCCTAAAGGAATTGCTCTAGTTTTTAGAATGTCAATAGTTTGTGGTAACACTTCTTCAGAAACAAAAAATTGAACAGCATTGGCTTTTTTCTGAGCTCTAGATCGTGTGTTTAATAACATAATCATAGCTTCGGAGGCAGCAGTTCCTTCGTCTAATAATGAAGCATTCGCTAATTCCATTCCAGTAAGCTCGGTTACCATAGTTTGGTAATTTAAAAGCGCTTCTAAGCGACCTTGGGCAATTTCAGCTTGGTAAGGTGTATATGCAGTATACCATCCTGGATTTTCTAAAATATTACGTTGAATAACGCCTGGAAGAATTGTTGGGTGATATCCTAAACCTATATAATTTTTGAATAATTTATTTTTATTAGAAAGTTCATGAATGTGACTCATATATTCAAACTCACTTAATTCTTTAGGTAAGTTTAAATCGTTTTTCAATCTAATATCTGCAGGAATTGTTTTTTCAATTAATTCATCTACTGAAGAAACTCCTATCGTTTTTATCAATTCATTAACCTCGTTTTCACGTGGTCCTACGTGTCTTAAAACAAAAGAATCTGTTCTCATTTTTGTATAGAGTATATAAAAATTTATGGTTGTCAAAAATACAGAAAATACTAATATTGAAATGCTATTTTAATTACTTATTATAATATTTTGTTAACCATTAATTTATTAAATATTCAATTTACTTACTTTTGTGGAATGCAGTTTTTGACAAAAATCACGAATTTTTATATTTTTAGTAATATTCATGTAGCGTTGGCTGGATTTTGTTTGACTAAAATTACACTAATTAAATATGGGTTTTCAGATAATTTAAGTCCTTTATTTGTGTTTTTTTCAATAGTTGTTTCCTATAATTTTATTCATTTTTATGAGATAAAAACAAATAGAATAGGTTGGTTGAAAAAGTGGTTTTTGGAGTATCAAAAAAGCTTATTAATTTTAACTGTATTATCAATTTTAGGATTAGTATATATTGTTTTCGTTACTAGCTTTAATTTGAAATCATTGTTAATAATTTTACCTTTTTTCTTCATCACGTTGTTTTATGTAGTTCCGTTGTTTAAAGTTAGAGGGTTGGATTTTTCATTTCGAAATTTTCCCAGCATTAAAATTTTTAGTATTGTTTTTTCCTGGGCGGGAATTTCAGTATTGTTTCCGTTGTATGAGGTGGTTTATGAGTTTAATTCAGTAATTATTATAGAATTGGTACAACGATTTTTTATTTTAATTGCAATTACACTTCCTTTTGACATTAGAGATGTAGAATTGGATTCAGAAAAATTAAAAACATTGCCACAAATATTAGGTGTTAAAACTTCCAAAATACTTGGAATAAGTTTATTAATGCTTTTTGTTTTACTTGAATTTTTTAAGGGAAATCAATCGTATTATTCAATTGGAATCACATTTATAATTGCCTTGGTGTCAGGGTTTTTTTTATGGTTTTCAACTCCTCAGAAATCAAGATATTATACCAGTTTTTGGGTTGAAGCAATTCCAATACTATGGTTATTATTAATTGTATTATTTTTAAAGAATTAAAAAATTGAGTAATGGACAAGATGAATAAAAAATATTTTGATATAAATAAAGAAACCTGGAATAAAAAAGTAAGCATTCATACTAAATCTGAGTTTTATGATGTGAAGGGTTTTAAAAAAGGAAAAACATCTTTGAATGCATACGAACTTGAAGAATTGGGAACTGTAAAAGGGAAGTCTTTATTACATTTACAATGTCATTTTGGTCAAGATACATTGAGTTGGAGTAGGTTAGGAGCTAAATGTACAGGAATCGATTTATCTAACGTAGGAATAGACGAAGCAATTAGACTAAACAAAGAATTAGGTTTGGATGCGACTTTTATTAAAAGTAATTTATATGATGTTCCTAAAAAAGTAGATGGAGCGTTTGATATTGTTTTTACATCATATGGAGTTGTTGGGTGGTTGCCAGATTTAAAAACTTGGGGAGAAATTATTGCCAGTAAATTAAAAAAAGGTGGTGTGTTTTATATGATTGAGTTTCATCCCATTGTTTGGATGTTCGATTTTTTACAAACTCCTCCAAAATTAGCATATCCGTATTTAAATGGTGAGGCTATTTATGAAGAATATCAAGGAACCTACACCAATAGTGATGCTGATATTACAAGCAAGGAATATGGTTGGAATCACGGATTAGGGGAATTAATATCGGCTTTAACAAGTGCCGGTTTGGAAATTGAATTTTTGCATGAGTTTGAAAAATCACCATACAATAGTTTTCCAGATATGAATAAAACGGAAGATGGTATGTTTGTGCTCAAGGATGAGCAACGAATGATTCCTTTGTTATATTCAATTAGAGCAGCAAAGAAATAAAAAAAGGCTTCCAAAATTGGAAGCCTTTTTTTATTTTTTTGCTGCTCTAATTTAATATAACAAAGTTATCATTCGTTGCT
>PVMS01015138.1_pt1 | contig 18697 bp, 19 predicted proteins | sample 1853461 | NCBI WGS metagenome assembly PVMS01 (sample SAMN08582032, study PRJNA380276) | Marine sediment metagenome, whole genome shotgun sequencing project. | isolation source: ocean sediment barecode stripped | collected 2017 | reverse complement strand
TCTTCAGAAGTCATATTAGTGTCCCAACCTTTACCTCTAAAGCCATGAGCACCTGTCCAATTAGCTCTATTCATTTTCTTAAGAGTCTTCTCTTTATCTTCAATAGTACCTACAAAATTAACATTAACGTTATTCTTTAACTTAGCATCAGTTGTAACTTTACCAGACTGTGAGTAGGTTTGGTCAACATAAGTAATGTTACCTTCATCATCAACCTTCATCACTTTTTCATCATCACCAATTGAATCAAGAACTCTACCGGTATTGTCATTTCCATATTCTACAATAGACTTGTCATTTACAACTCTAGTTTCAGCACTATCAAGGTATCTACCTTTTGCTTTTGCATTAGGATTACCTTCATCAACTTCATCTCCAGGATTTAATGGGCCTCCAAAAGCAAATTGGTCTCTTACCCCAGCCATAAAATCAGTTTGTTGAGCTTTCAAAGTTTCTTGAATAGCCATGTCATCAGCTTCTTCTTTAGCATTGTTAGCTTTAACTCTAGCTAAAGAGTTTTTTATAATAACATCAGAACTGTTATTCTCAAGTAATTTTTCTAAATTAAGCTCTTTTCTTTTCCTAATTTTAGAACGCTTTGCCATGGAGTCTCCATGCTTCTTAATTCTTTTAGAAAATATATCTGTACCTCCAGGCAAGTCTACATCAATTCCACCATTCTCATGAGAGGGTCCATTGAATTCAACCATTTGCCCATTAGGTAATATTCCAGTTTCTTCACCCTCCACTTCAACAGGAACTTTACCACCTCCTGCAAAAAATTGTGAACTTTGAATCATTGCTGCATCTAAACCTTTACCTGTATTGGCACCTACTCCTTTTATAGAACCTATACCTCCATTTTGTGCTCCCCATTGCATTCCTGCTTGAGCTGCTAAATCCATACCTTGTATAAAAGGATTGTTTGCAGCTTTTGATTTAGCCTTTACGATATTAATATCATTTTCAGTTAAAGCAGTAGAGGGGTTGTCTATATAACCAGTGACTTTAGTGCCACCAGCGTATAAAGTTCTGTTACCGTATTTCTTTTTCTTTGCCATAAAATTAGTTTTTATCTTCCAGATACAACTTCATTTTCAACTGAATAGTTTAAAATTAGTTTAGTATCGTCAAAGTTATCAAATATAAGTCTTATCACCAAATATTTATCCCTAAATGATTCCAATTGAGTCCAATCTTTATCAAAGTCAATTGAATTGGTGTTTACTATTTTATCAATATAATATTCTGTTTGTAAATCTTCTGTGTCACTTGTGAACATTGGAACATTATAATCAACACGAACATCTCTAAGTTCATTTAAAGTCCAATCCCTTTCATTTCTATCTAATAATATTATGTCTGGGGTATCATCAACAACTTGTTGCATAAGGTATTCAGACTCATTAGGTTGAGTATCTTTAACTACTAGATTTACTTCTCCAGAATTTTGTCTTGAGTTGTAGAAAATAGCTTTATTATACACTCTGTATCTTTCATCAACAAACTCTTTTAAATTACTATCGTAACGTTTTGCTTCTACAAGTAATTTAAGAGCATCCCAAATTCTTGAAGTAATTGCATTTGAAACTGAAACGTATTCAAAAATATGTTTATATCTAGTATCATAATAATTTTGATAGTGTCCAAACCTATTATGTTCCCAGAAGTTTCTATTCTCATTTATATAAGAGAAAAATTTATCTGGTGTACTAAAATATAAGTTTGGTAAGTAACTATGCCATGAAGTCCAGGTATTCTTTTTTAAAGAATAGCTCATTGTCCAAGATTTATTAAAAATCTCAGATTCTAAAACAACCCTTTCTGGATCTATTAATGTCACTATAATAGTTTCTGTAGCTGCATCATATTTTTCAAATCTCATCTGACCATCTACAAATCCTTTAAAAATATTTCCATTTTCTTCACCTTCTGTTAACAGCCTATTATAATCTTGAAACAATAATAATTGTCCTTGGTAGAAGTGAACTTCGTAATCTTCAGCTACTGTTCCTCCCATTAAAGTATCAGAAAAAACATAATCTCTTTTAGTGAAAATTATTCTTTCTTTTCTAGCATCATACACTGCAATAAAACCTGTCCCAAATGGATTGGAAGGATTATTGTCATAAGGATAATCTCTACCTTTTGTAGTTTCAAAATAATCATTTAAAGCAATAAAGCCATTATTTTTAAACCAGTTAAACATTCCATTATTACTAATAGGAGTTAACTTAGCTCCATCAAACCTGTACATGAATTTTTGCCTATCACAAGCAAAGAATACACCATAAGGAGTTTTAATTGTAGCCCATTTATGGTCATTACCTGCTGACATACCTGTAGCATCATCTACCATTTTTCTAGGTGGAATAGAGAAATATTCTCCAGTTCCAATAAAAGATACTACTTCTCCAGTAATTCTCTCTTGAATGTTTTGTGGCAACATCCACAATGCCTCTTCAGTATGTACATAAAGATTGTTTTGCATTCTAAACAAATCTGTAATTTTACCAGTATTACCTTCAATATCTATATAATTATTTGCTAAAAAATTTGAATAATTATCTGACAATTCCTCTTGAAAACTTTGTTCTGACCAATGTATTCTGTGAGGAAACTCTTCTTTACATTCTGAACAGCAATCATATTGTGTACCTAAAGGAAAATAGATCTTTTCTTTATTTCTACGTTTATAATCTTTATTTATTTTATATACTTCCGCATTAGCAAAACCTTGATATAATCTACCGTTAGCTTTTTCTGTATCTAATACGGATACTTTATTTAATGCATATTCAGTTACAATAGTAGGATTGTAATGTCCCGGGCTTTCTTGAAAAAATGCTGGGCCAAATGTAGGCTCAATTCTCCAATTAATATTTACAGTACTTTCAAAAAAGATGTTCCCAATAGTATCTGTAAACCACCTAACTTCATCATCAGGAGGATTCTGATTAGCCAATTGAGATGTAGTTGTAATATCATCAATAGTGGTTTTTAGACCTTTATCATAAGCTTCCCCATAAGCTTTACGAATCAAAGCTTGACTAATACCAGAAGATAACAAAGATAATCCATAACTAGCAATCATAACTCCAGCTGGTGTCCCTACAGCTACAGTTAATACTGTAACAAGAACGGCTGCAATCATTACTAATGAACCTAAAATAATTTTAAGTACTCCTGATTTAGCTGCTCTTTTTCTTAATCGGATCTCATAGAACATAGTGTTAGTATAATTCATTGAAGACACATAAGTATCACCGTTATATATAGTAGTACTATTGTTGTCTTTAGTATCCGCGTGTTCTCGATAATAAGCCCCAAATGTGAAATTAGCATAAGGATCTGTTAAGTTCCTTTTTAATAAGCCATACCAAAGTCTCTGAGGGTTAAAAGAAGCTTTAACAACTGCAATTTTATTATCTGAAGCAGCATTAAATATCTCTTTTGCAGTCTTAACTACAGAAGATAATGCATTCAAATAAATAGGACTCTCTGTAATAGGTACATTTGTAGCATTTGCTTCTAATGTGTATGTAGTCTCTGAAAATCTTGAGAAGGTTCTTAATGTGTAACCATCTTCATCTTTTTCTCTTCTTTTAGATACAGTCTCATCATAAGATGTACCTGTCATAGCATCTTCTGCAGTATTATTTTCTGTATAAGTCTCATCAAAGTCTATGAGATATTCTGCCTCAATTATAAATTCATCATAACTTTGATACTCTTTTCCTTCAAATTTAAACTCAGGATTTATAATAGCAGTGTACTCCGAACTTAAATCATCAGTAGCAATGTTAGGATTTAATTGGGCATGAGCAATGTAATTAGATTCACCATCATCCATCATAGGTGCTGTTACCCCAGAGTCTAAAATAGTCTTATTAGCCTCATCTCTTTCCATTCTTACTATATGGTATCCAATAGCCTCAGATGGTAAAGTAATTCCACTGAAAGTAATTCCAAATATTCTAGCTGTATAGTCAGTAATCTTATCTGGTATCTTCTCATCTATAAATTCAGAATCTACAGACCAACCAAAAGGACCATTTTTAAGCCCTTTTAATGCATCATTTGCAGCATCAGTAGTACCGTCAGCTTTTACTAAGTTGACGTATGAATCATCTATATAGGTACCTCCTCCAATGTCTTGATAGTAAGTAGGATTATTATTAGTTACAGTAGGTAACTCAAAATAAATATCTATTTCGTAATCTTCCCAGTAAGGGGCTACTAGAGGGTGAGCGTATATAAATTCTTGATTAACTCCTAAATCATCTAAGTACTCTACTTTAACATAAATATACCCATCAAAATCACTAGTAGTAGTGTAGCTAAAATTTAATAATCCTTGAACCCTAATCCATGCAGAGTGCTTATATAATGAAGTAGGTAATATCGTAGAGGAAGAGCTAATCAAAGCTTCATCAACCTCTGTTCTTAAAGGAAATCTATGGTGCCTAACAAGTTGACCATCCAAAGTGTTTCCATTATAATCATTGCCCCAATAAGGTGCTCCATTACAATCATTACCTGTATAAGGAGTATTTTGCAACTGGTTGTCACTACTCATATTTGATACAGTGTCTCCAGGAGCTTTACCTGGCAAATGAAAAACTGGACTTTGATAGTCTGGAAATTCGTATACAATTCCAAAAGCATACATTTCCCCAGGCATATACCCCATTGAATTTTCTAAATGAACTGTACCTCTTTTAGGATTTCCTAATTGAGTAATATCATTTAAAGGGATAGTCTTAACTGCAAGTTGAGAGGTTACACTCGAAGCTAATTTTTGCATTTCACATAAATCAACTTGTGGTCCCTTAACATTAGATAGAATTAATCTATTCTCAATTTGTTCAATATGTTCTGCCTCTTCTATTGCCAATTTAACTTGTTGAACTTCTTCCACAGTGGAAGGAAATAAAGTATTATCACCAGTTAGTTCAAAAGATTGCTGGCTAAGTGGAATATCATTTGTATACGTAACTCTAGTAATTTGACCTCCTGAGGTATTAGCTTCAATAAGAAACAATCTGTAGTAAGTGTAACTAGGGTCTAAATTTGTAGGTGTCACCAGTATAGATTTATTAGTATTAGAGTAAGTGAAATAATCACTTGTTTCCGTAGTAGATCCACCAATAGATGGATAACTAGCACTAACACTGTCATTATAAACAATAATAGTATCTGAAGTCACTAATACTTCAGTAGAGTTTAAATCATCATCTAATAATGCAATACCTACATTATAAGACCCAGGTAATAAATTACCATTATTACTTAAACTTATATTACTAATATCTGGTAAGCTGTCAACAGTTCTGTGTAAACTGAATTGGTCAACATCCCAATCCCCACTAGGAGTTTTATAATCTTCTAGTTTAGAGAAATTTAATTGTCTAGGTTTATTTCCCTTACTTGTAAAATAAATTACTTTTTCGCAGCCTCTTCTTAATCTATAAACTGCATCAATCTGATTTACAACTTCAAAATTAAATTTGTCGATTTGATTTGAGTCATCTACTATCACATCAAATACACAATTTTGTCTAGCAATCCCGATAATAGAATTTCCATTATTTTCATGAGCTAAGAATACGGCTGTCTCTTCATCACCTATGTAAACTTTACCTATAGGAATATAACCTTGGGGTAACTCATGGCAGCTTTCATTACTTTCTTCATTACTTCTAAATCCAGAATCACCTAGCTCCGTTTCCTCAACAGTATTCAAAGCAAATCTATATGAACCTTTTGGTTGATTTTGTGGTGAAGAATCTGTATTTAGACCTCCTCCAGTTTGTGTTATATTATCTGCCATAGTATACTGTATCTGGGTTATTAAATCCTCTATCTTCTTCTCTATTTATTTTACCAAAAAATCCATAGTATCTTCTATGATTTGGAATTAATTTATGAGATTGCTCTAGTAAGTCTTGGTAATCATCTAAACTCTTAGGCATTTTAGAATAGTTCTTAGCTTGCCTACAATATTTTAACCATCTTCTTTCAGCTTTTTCTGCAAGACCAGCGTAACCTTCTCTTTTAGCCCATTCCATTTGTTCTGCAAGTTTCCACTTAATATAGTAAACTATTGCTGAGGTATATGATATATGGTCAGGCACTAATGGGTATCCAGTAGTAGCATCTGTGACTGATTTCAAATAAGATAAAGCAACTTGCCCTGTCTTAAAGCTAAAACGTAATCTTTTTTCTGTATGGCCTACAATAGTATATTCATCTGTACAAGATTGATATGGTGTTTGGTCAGTCTCTTTACAAACTAAAGAGTTAAAAAATGTATTAGAAGCCAACCTAACCGGAGTAAACTTTTCCTGGTATAATGAACTATTAATAAAAGGTTGATACTCCCATTTTAAATCAAAGAAAGGTCTGTAGTAAGCTACCTCTACATCCGTAAGAGGAGCACCATTACAATCTAAAGGTACAGGACATCCAGTTAATTCTGGAGACTCTATGTTACAAGGGGCTAAAGGAGTCTCGATTTCTTCTACAACTTCAGCTATATTACAACAAGTAGTTTCACATTGGTCTTCTACGTAATTATTATTTTTTGCAACTTGTAGTACCATCTGGAAACCACAAGGTATATTTGCATGAAAATCTTTAACTTCCATAAAAGCTACAGACTCTTCTTGAATTCCATGAACTTTCAGAAACTCTAAAGCTTCCCCAATCCATTCTACAACATCTCCCTCTTCTACATCAGTGCCTTTTAAGTCTCTGTGTACTTTAGAAAATATTCTATCTATAGTTGTAAATTGCATTTCCATAATCTTATCGTTTTGCGTATTCTTTGCCAGAGAACAGTAACGCACTCAATTCTCTTTTGTTAGCCCTAGTAGGTCTAAGTGCATATAAAAATTTATTTGTGAACATGGCCCTTTGCTTTGACCATAAAAATTTGAATCTTCTACCATCAGTGTGTGAATTTCTATAGTACACTAATTGTTTATTCAACCTAGCTTTTTCACTTCTTTCCCAAAGAGCTTTTGTTTTAGGCCAATCTACACCAGCTCCTACAGTTCTCCCATGCTCATCTACTCTTAGCTTCTGTTTATGACTCTCAATATACAATGAACCAAACCTTGAAGGTAATGAAATATGTTCCCCATCAAAAACCTTAGCCATTAAAAATTTATTATACAATGCTGTTAATTGTAAAAATCTTTTTTTATCAATAGAGTTTTCAAACTGCTCTCTATAAGCAGGAAAACTAGAAGCTATAGTTAAAGCATTATTTGCTTTCTTGGTTGTTTGCTGCATTTGCATGAGTATCAGTTGTAGTATTAGTTAAATCCTCAGTATTTTGTTTAAAGATACCAATTAGTTCCTGTACACATAACTCTACTAATGTATCAATTAAATCAGTGTCAATAGGAAAGTCTTTATCCAAAGGACTTGAGCAAGAGGTATCTTCTACCCCAGGACAAAAAGAAGGAAATGCTTCAGCCACTAAAGGGTCTTCAGCTAATATTTCCATAACTAAAATTTTTGGTCCAGTTCTGTAAGTTGAATATAAATATCCATTCCTAATCCAATAATCTGGATCTCCTCCGGTATACTTATTCCCCTTCTTATGTTTTTTCTCTTTCCAAGTCATATAATCATAAACTATATCTCCATTAAGATTAGTTACATAATTAATTAGGTGTTTATTTTTATCAGTCATCACCTCTGGTAAAGGATGAACTGATTTTAAGATTTTACACCCTGGAGCAGGTAAACAAGGACATTCATGAACCGGGGCTAGTGCCATTTCTACACAAGGTAAAAGTTGGTAGTTCCACTGACTTATGAACTTCTTTTGTTCAGCCTTTTGAGACAATAGTTTACTTCTAACTGTTGTCATCTTATTATAGATGTGTCTAGAAGTTAATCTACTATCATCAGATTGTACCCCTCTTGAATACAAACTTTGTACTCTCTGTATTATAAGATTCGTTATCATATCTCTGCAGTTTCTAAGTATTCTTTTACAATATCAGTGTAATCAGTAGTTAGGATTTCTTCACGAGACCCATCTGGTTTAACCCATATAAGTATTCGTTTCTCAACCTCATAACCTGTTTGTTCAAAAAGAACCTGGTATAAACTGAATTGTATTTGGTATTTATTAAATGGATTATCTAGTAAGAAATCAAAGCAACCAGTTAAAGTCTTCTTTTTGAAATTCTTCCAAATATCCTCATTTGTTTTGTAATCAGCAATTATAAATTTACCTGTTTTCTTATTATATAAGATAATGTCAGCAGTACCACCAAACATCTTTTTAAAATGATACATCTCTAACTCTGTGAAAGCTGGTACAATGTGTTCCGGTAAACTATCCCAAAAATTTTTTATGGCTAATTCAAGACCTGAATCAGGTTCTAAGTGCCTGTGAAAAGCGTACAACTCCCCCCAATAATGTGCCCTGTCTCCTTTAGAGCAAGCAGCTTCTTTTTTTAAATCCCAAAGTTTTTGTGTTGCTCCAGTGGGCATACTGTTTTTTATATCAGTGGCCTTGGCAATATTTTCAAATTTTACTTCTTGTACAAAGGCTTTTATTACCCCTGATACAGAAAGTTTTAATTTTTCACCTTTTACAAAATAGGAATGAGGCCCTTCATCAAAACGAAGATCCTTAAAAAGATTTTTTATTTTTGCTATTTTTGAGTTCACAATAGCAAATATAATACTAAAATTTGAATAAATCTATAATTTTTTTCCACATAACGAGAACCCCTGCTTTGAAAGTCAAGTTATCTGTAACTTCTCCTTTCCTTTCTTCTCTTAGATGTATCAAAACATAAAAGGCTAAAGCATCATATAAAATATAATTTATCCAGAATCCTTTAGCAAGAAGTTCAAAAAAATCTCCGGACCTTATTAACTGTAATGTGAGAAAAGATGGGAATGCAATTAATAATATTATTAATATGATGTGAAATTTCTTATGGTGCTCTGAGAAATTAAAATCTTTATTAAGACTTTTTATTTCAGATATCCCCATTAAGGTTAATAAAATACCTACTACTACAACTAAGCTTGAAGAGCCTACTGTAAAATTACTTAGGATCTCCATCCCGGCTTCCATTCTCTGTTTCATCTGTGTTTATTTTTTTAGAATACTTTTTAAAATAAGAATTTATCAAGCTGTTTACTAAATCATTCTTGACGATATAAACTAAAGCTAGGAAACCAAAAATAGTTACCCCTGCGGTGATAACTGTTTCACCCTCTGGAGATATGTCCCATTTACTTTTAAGTAATTGTATAGTCCACCTAGAGAAGTAAGTACCAGTTACAATAGCACCACAAAAGTATAAAGCTATCTCATATAATTTGAATTTTATTTTATTACCAAGTAATAAAAGTATTACTAACAATATTGCAAAAGGGGCTGCTGTAAATACTTCTGTAAGTACATTGTGTCCTAAGTGTTTGAATCTTTCTGGCATAGTGTTTTAATTTCAAATTATAAGAATAGGAGGGTTCTCACCCTCCTATTATGTTGTTACATTTCTTTTACATAATCACAAAAACTTATAATATCTTTGTGTATTAAGTTCCATTTCATAGCAGCTACAGCCATCTTAAGTACATTAGATTCTGCATCCTCTAATTCTACTACATCTTCAGCATTTGCATCTGTTAATTTGTCCAGAACTTTAATTCTTCCTCTAATATCTTCAACTGTGAACCCTTCTTTTACAGGGGCATTTATAGATAAAAGAGCTAAATCCGAATAACTTAATACATTTCCTTCTTCTGCTGGTAATTCTGTTTTTTTACATTCAAACTTTTTCATTGTATACTTTTTTATTTAACTACAAAACTACGTAATTTTTTATTAATATACTTAATAAAACATATAAAATAAAAAATGGGAATTAATAATACACAAGAATTTATTACTAACACACTGATTATAAAAAAGGTAATACCTTTTAAAGCATAGTAGTCCTCTAATTCATCATTATTGTAAGATTGCTTGCAGTGATCTGGCCCATCTAAAGGATAAAAAGTAAAATTAATTATTTTTTCTAAGATTACCCAATACCATCTAACACTTATATGTGCTTTTTCTGCAAAATATCCTACTCTTCCTGATATTGTATTATCAGGATTACCTCCAGCTAAGGTATTGCCTAGTTGGTCTATACCAATCATTAATCTAAATATATAACTCTTATCTTTTAAATTTCTCATCTCTTTCCTTTTTGTTTCCTCTTAGTAGGTGTTTTAAAATTTCTGTGTGTTAACTGAGGAAACTCATATACCTTATCTTGATTTAAAGGTATAACTTCTCCATCTGAAGTTTCTACAGATAACTGTCTAGTAGCTTTTTCAGGTTTAGCATAAGTAATGGTGTAAGTTACATCTTCTATTTTTATCTTTTGATTTGGTAAAGGTCCAAAATTGTAAACAACCTCATCTGGCGTAAACAGTCCCATTATCTTTTATAATTACCATTAATTAATATATCAATAAGTTCTTCCCTAAAGCCAACCCAAGTACCTGTATTAAGAGTGTACCCTTGTTGTTCTAAACCTGTAGTCTCAAATGAAGTACCTACTGTAGAGTTAATGAAGTCCATTAAGGCTTCACCTACTGAACCATAATTTAAGCCTTTAATCCCTTGGTCTTTAAACAAATCGTATAAAGTTTTTGTAAGTTCTATAAAGTCTCTAGCATCTACTAAGGTAAGATATTTAGCTACTACATCTGTAGCGGCTATTGAATCAGCTCTTTTTTTACAAGCTTCATTTTCTTTAATGTGATGCTTAGAATAAGCGTTCCTTAAATACTTAGCAATAGATGCTGGGTCAACACCATTCATTACTAAGAATTGCCCTTTGACTTGGTTATTAGTTGCTAAATCCATTGCTGGGTCTTCAGCATAAAAAGCTATGATATAATTCTTTTCTGGGGTTGTAAGTGAATTCCACCCTCCTTTTGTTACCATTATTTCAATAGCCAAACTTCTAGCTTTAAGGTAATCTACAGCAATTTTGTAAGTGCCATGTTTTCTGTATAATTTTTCTATTGTCTCCATTTTAAACTCCTAAATTAAATCCGTATAATTCTGCATCTCCACTGTAAGTATCTGAACCTACACCTATTGCGTTTCTTCTTAGTGTTAATTGTAATATCCTTGCATCTACACTACCACCTGGTATTGTTAAAGTACTTAAAACTATAGACTGATCTGTTACTGCTGTAACATTCACACTTTCTGTAATAGTACCATCCAACTTAGAATAAGCATCATTACCAATTTCAATAAAAGCATAATCAAGCTCCCATAAAACAATGCCTCCTGATGCACCATACTTCATCCAATCTAATGTCACAATTAAATCTACACCTGAGTATGGTTGATTATTTCTAGCCAATGCTATATTAAATAATATTTCATCATCTGAGGTATTATCAAATGTGACATAGTTACCTGCACCAATATTATTACCCCGAGTTGCACCACTTAATACGGCTGACCCCAAAGAAATAGCTGTAGGTGACCAATCTGTAGTGACCCTACCTATTATTTGGAAATCTGTACCATCATAGACTAAACTATACGCTTGACCTGCTCTAATATCTCCTTCTTTAATAGACTTGTCTCCATTTTTTTTGATAGCCTTAGCCCCAAGAGTATCTATATTAATAGTAGATGTTATTGTATTAGCATTAGTAAATATTACATCAATTACCTGCCCTATAGCGTAAGCTGTAATAGAGGGGCTTAATGTTAATGCATAAGTATTTGTACCTGTTGCTACACCAGACTTACCTCCTTCCCCTAAAGGTGCCACTATGACACCTATATCTCCTGTTGTTAAATGTTTTAATTCTGACATACTTTATTTATTAGTCAATAATTGATAAATCTACTATCTCACAAGTCCCACCTACTTTTTCTTCAATGAAATCTTTAATCCAACCTCTTACTACACCTAAAGCATTTGCTCCAGCTAAAGCTGTATAATCTCCTTCAGTTAAAGTCCTATAAAAAGCACTTGGCATTTCATCTATTGAACCTAAAGAGTTTTCTCCTAAACTTTCTTGGTAAACTCCTTTATTTGCAAAAGGAGTTAGATCTGCTGTTACCACATTATCTATATTACCATCAAACACACCTTCTTCATTTGCAATTAAATTCCCAGTTGGGAAATGTATAGAAGCTACTACTACTACACCTGCAGGAATTGAAATCCCACTTTTATTTGTTACTACGTTAATTTTTGTTGCCATTTTATTATTTATTATTCAGTAAAAGTACTGATTTATTTTTAATTTTTAATTATTTATTTTAAGGTAATGGATTTGTATGCAATGTGAATAATCCAGGAGTTAATTCTTTTACATAGACAATACATCTATTTCCAGAACCTAAACTATCCTCTAATATGATTCCATTATTTACTCCAAAGACTTCTATATCTCCAGTAACTTGTAATTTAGCTGTTCCACTAATACTAGAACTTCCTATTGAGGTGATACCTCCAAAGTAGTTATTGGCTACAGTTGAATTTTGATAAATCCCCCAATTATTTGTACCTAAATCATTAGCCTCTAGCTTAATACCATAAGTTGTTCCTACCGTACCTCCTGTATTAGAAGGAGCATTTAACCAAATACCATACATGTTAGTTACAACAGCAGTACCATTTAAAGCATTTGTCTGAATTTGTAATCCCCCATGGTGAGTTACAGTACCACTAGTAGCAGTCATTAAAGAATTAATTGAAAAGTTTCTGCTTATTGTACCTGTACTATTTTGAGTATTTGCAAATTCTCCTGCATATTGATTAGTAACGTTACCATTTCCACTCCATGCTCTAGCAGTAGCATATATACCTACATTATAAAAAGAGTTGAAATTCCCTTGCTTATATGCTGTCGTATTTAGAGTTGTTGTCCTACCTGTACCATTTACTGTAGGAGTAAATCTGTGCAAAAATCTAGCATGTTGATGAATAGTGTTGTCAGAAGTGCTTCTTTCTGAAACTAAATTATAAACACTTGCTGTTGCATTAGTACCAATTTGTACTAAACCACTGTCTCTAGTTTTCATTACACTCCCCCCAGTTGAATTTTGGAAGTCTGTAATAATATCATCAGATGATCTTACAGAAAATTTTGTATTGGCAGAAGGTGTTGTGTAACCTATAGCAGTATCTCCGTTATCTAAAACAACCAACCTTGTTACAGCACTTACGCTTTCTAACCTCATTAGAGTAGTCGCAGTAGTGTTACCTTTACCTCTAACTTTTAAACTTTCTACAGGATTCTCATTTGCTCCTCCATAACCTAAGCCAATACCTACTCCTTTGGACACTCCAATAACCATTACTGGAGCAGCTGTAGGACTTGTTGTTGGGTTATTACCCCATCCAGTATGAAAAAACATACTCCCAGTAGACTCTATGTGTGATCTATTTGTAGAACCAGACACCATTCTAATACCATTCCCATTTCTATTAGCATGAAAACCTGTGTAACTTGCTGTACTTGAAAATTGAGTTGTTATTTGTGTATTCTGTTCTAGGTAGTTGTTAGCAGTACCCATCCTTGTAATACCTCCAAGAGTTGCTAAATCAACTCTATTAGTACTATCTGTAAGTTTGAATAAACTTGTACCAATACTAAAAACATTAGCTAAAGAAGCTACTGTATTATTAGGCACTAAGCCATTTCCAGTATAAATTCCATCCCCAGTTGGAGTAGGTAAATCTGCTATAGTAGCAAATGGGTTTACTAAAGTTGGTGATGCGGCTCCAATAGCTGCATCATATTGATCTTTGGGTAAAAGTCTTGAAATATCCATATTATCCTACTGTTGTTATTACTAGTTCACTTGTTAAAGAATTGTATGCTATAGCAGCTAAAGTGTCTCTTAATCCATCAGCACTGAATGTAATTGTCTCACCTCTTTCTAAAGTTCCTCCTGCAACTGTTGAATCTGAATTACCTGCATTAAAGAAAGAAGCTCTTCTCTTACCTGCAGCTACTGTTGCTGCTCCAGCTACTGTCACCCTAGTTAAACTTGTAGCTAACCCTGTAACTGGTGTTGCTAGTGTACTTGTATCAACTGCTATGGCTGTAGTGCCTAATAAAATATTATCTAGTACACCATCAATTGTAGTAAGTAACACATTTGTTGCAAGTACAGTAGCTTCAGTAGCTCTTGTGCTTAATGCTACATCTAAGTTTGCAGTATCTAGTTTAATATTATCTAATACTCCTTTAGATAGTAAAAGAGTTGCTTCTGTTGCTCTAGTCGATAAAGCCACATCTAAGTTTGATGTATCAACTTTTATTGTATCTAATACTGAATCAATTGCTGTTAAAAGAACATTAGTAGCTGTTAGTGTAGCTTCTTGAGCTAATCCATCTGCATCTAAATCAATAGCTTCTACAGCTGTTTTAATTGCATTCAGTATAACCTCTTGTTCTGTAGATAAAACTACAGGTGCTGAAGCTGCTGAAGCTTTCTGACCTAGTGTATTAAGCTTAGTGTTTAGATCCGCTAAAGTAGTCTCAGTTGCAAAGTCTTCATTGTTGAAGGCTGTAAGTAAACTATTTAAAGTGATATTACCTAATACTATATTAGAATTAGCTAATGCTAACGTAGTCTCTGTTGCGAAGTCTATTGCTAAGAGACTAGCTAATGTAGTTTCTGTAGCAAAATCAGTTGCTGCTAATGCTGATAGTGTACTCTCTGTTGCAAAGTCTTTACCTTCTAATAATGCTAAAGTTGTCTCAGTTGCAAAATCCTCAGCATTAAAAGCTGTAAGTAATGCTGCTAAAGTAACTTCTGTTGCACCTAAATTACTGCTAAGTAGTAAAGAAGAAAGAGTAGTCTCCGTTGCAAAGTCTGTAGTATTTAATGTTAGCATCTCAGCTAATATTAAATTAAGTACTGCAGAAGCATCTTGATATTCTAAAGGAGCTGTTGGTGTAGCAATAACTACTCCATTAACATCTTTATACGTTACTGTGCCGGTAACTAACTCTGTAATTTGTTGAATAATGTTTCCATTACCATCTCTTACCAAGATAATCTCTAAATCTTGGTTACTATTATTAATAGCGGCAAGCACTGATACTAATGTTGCCTCTGTAGCTAAATTAGCTGTAGATCCACTACCTGCCAAATCTGCTAACGTACAGCATATGTTTTTCATTTGTGATGATAGCTTACTTACATCTTTTCTTATATCTGTCATATTAATTTTTTTAAACGTTTACTGCTGTTATATTATTTGAAGCATCTACTACAAATTTAACTCTTGTTCCAGAAGCGTTTTCTAATACAAAAGTACTTCCTGCACCAACTGCTTCAATAAATCCTGTAACTTCAAGCATTGATTTATTTACTGTAGGTGTATCTGATCCAAAAACTACATTACCTTCATTTTCTGTTACTGGTACATTGATAGCCATGTGGATATTGTTACCTGGCCCTGCTGGAGTATTATCTATTGTTCTGAATAATCCTCCAATAGCAGTTATAACTGTAGTAGCATTTGCTCTACTTGAAGCTTCTCCATAAGTACCTACCAACCTAGTAATATCATTGTCATTGAAAGACCCTAATTTACCTGCTGTGAAATATCCTCCAAAATAGTTATCTAATGTTAAAAGGCCACTAGGATAACTATTACCTTTTACACCAGCTTGGTAAGACTCTCCTAAATTTCCATAATAACCATCATTAAGTCCAGTAGGCACTCCTCCAAAAACTCCTACACTCCCCACAAGAGCATTTCCTATTTCTGCAACAATACTTGCACTATAAGGTGCATTAGGTGAATTATTACTTGCAAGGAAAGCGTATGTATTTTGAGCTACATCTGTAGAATTTAGTACATAAGATCCAATTACGGTACTCCCAAAAGAGTATAACCTATGACCAAAGCTTCCTGAACTGTTAGAAGTAACAGAAAACTCTCCTGCATCATTTTGAGTAAGTATTACACTATCACTACTATTTTGGATATGAATCGCTTTGGTAGCTATCGTAGCTCCTACAGATTTAATATGAAACTTAGCTAGTAAGGGGTCAGTTTTATCTATACCTACACCAACACTATATTGATTTTGTGAAAACCAAATATTACCATTGTTATCAAAAGTATGTATAATATTGGTTGTGTTTAAATCTGCGTATTCAAAAGTATCTGTTATTTGTGCAATACGTGTTGTTTCAATAATACCATTTCTATCATATAAAGTAGTATCCTCACCACCTCCACAGCAGTCTCCATTTTTTATACAATTAACTTGTTGATACAAGTCAGTTATATTTTGTTGTATAATTGTTAAATCATGTACACTCATAAACTTATTTTTTAACTTAAATAGTTATTATGCAAATATACAATTAAAATTTTCTTTATGGTGTATCTACTGTACAAATTTCTGGTGCCACATATCTCTCTTTAAAATTGCAGATTTCAACACATTGACTTTTCAAGTCTTTTATTAATTTTTTTAATTTTATCACTTTATTATAATAATCATCATTACCATTCTCATATTGTGCTATAGCATAGTTTTGAGCTAATAGCAGAGTATTTAATAAAGCTAATGGTGAACTATTCGCAGTATCACCTAATATTTTTATTTTATCTAATAGTGCTATTGTACTACCAAATAATATTTTTTTGTCTGTGGTTAATTGAGCCATATTAATATTGTTTTAATACATTATTAAATACACCATGCCCTCCACCACTTAATAATACAGAAGTTCCATAATCAGGGCAAGTATTACATATCTCACACATCTCATCTAATTTCTCTATAACACTTAAAGCATCTTCAATATAACCAAAGTTTATTAAAGAGAAAAGAGTTTGTAATAAAGTAGAAGCTAACACTGGATCATAATTACTGCATTCATCACAGTCTTTTAATTTTGGACCACAACCTTCAATTTCCATTCTTAGCAATCCATTTAAAACACATTCTAAATAATTTGTAAAATTAGAAACCATTCCTAATCTAACATTGTCTTGGCAACAATCAGTTTCCTCTACTACTTCATCAGTAGTAAATTCTACAAACCATAAACCTAAAATGTTGATAACCCCAAGGTCAGAAGCTGGGATATCAAAGGTCTCCACCTCTGAAGTTGCTGTAAGCAAATGGCTTACATCAATAGCTTGAGCCGGGTCTTGATAAGTTGAACTGTTCCAAAGTAAAACTTTAGTGAAGGTGCTACCTACTTCAGTAGTCACCTCCACCTCAATTTTATCAGACAATTCACTTATACATAACTTGTTAATTAAAACCATATTGTAAAGTTGTTTTGTCTATTAATTATTAGGCATCACCATCCGTTTCTGGAGTTAATGCGTTAATTGGCTCTTCAACAGTTGGATCAACATCTGCTAAAGCAGCATCATCCGCAATTGGGTCAAAGCCTCCTGGCATAACGCTATCTAACACTAATGCAAAAGCATCTCTTGTCACTGTATCTACAGCAGGAATACCTACAATAGTAGCTAAGTGATTTCTGTTATCAGCCCATCCAGCAACAGATTCTTGGTCATAAGTTAATGCAAACTTATCATACTTAACTGCAGCATCTGCAAAGTATTCGATATCGTTTGAAGCTAACCCATAAACAGAACTTTTTCTGTATGGCCCAGATTTTCCATTCCAACCACCAGCTTTGTATTCTAACTCTTTCAAGTCATAACCACTACCTTCTTCAAATACTGTCTCATTTACAACAGTAACAGTTCCAGAACAATCAAATCCCTCAACTAAAGAAGCAAGTACATTTGTTTGTCTAGGCCAGTAGTATTTCAAGTTGATAGCACAATAGCTATTCACTGCTGTTGGATTAGTTGTAACTCTAATTCCAGTTGCTAAGTGTGTACTTGAATCTGGTTGTGCTGCATTAAATACAGAAATCGCTGCTAAATCAGCTTCAGAGATTACATCTCCAATAGCATAATCAACAGAAGTTCCATGCGTAGCTGCTGTAATAGCCTCTTTAGCAATTGCCTCTGCAACAATTAAACCTTTATCATCTGCATTCATAGCCTCAACCATTAATGAAGTAATAAGGTTTGCATCTACTTCTCCACAAGATACGCATTCTTGACAAGGTAATTTAATAGAGTAAGTATGTGTGAACTGGTTGTAACCAATTCGTCTATAAATCTCTTGATTTCTGAATTCTAGGCGAATAGCATAATCAGTATCAGAAGCACCTGTGTACCCTGCGATTTCTATAACCATTGCAGCTCCTGGTGTGTGAGGTCTGAAGTTTAAGAAACGTAATTTGCTTAATTGGATCAATTGTCCAGCAGACTTATTAATGTCATCTGAAACAGCTCCTCCTGCTCTATTAACACCTACCGCTAAGTAAATGTTTCTTGAGTTGTTTGTAGCATTGATTGCTAAATTTGTGTCAGCATCAAAAACTCCTAATTGACCTGGTAAAATTGAATCTAAAGTCCCACCTGAAGCAACCAATTCTTGGTTATCTTTAGTTACTAAGACTTGATTCACATCATTGTTAATACTCATAATTTTGATTTTTTTAACTTAATTTATTCATGTTTAATTTTGCTGCTTTCACTTGATAATCCGCAATCTGTAAGTCACCTGTTGCTATCAACACAGCTAAGTCCACAATTTCTCTATGAGTATGCTC
>PVMS01031842.1_pt1 | contig 18698 bp, 19 predicted proteins | sample 1853461 | NCBI WGS metagenome assembly PVMS01 (sample SAMN08582032, study PRJNA380276) | Marine sediment metagenome, whole genome shotgun sequencing project. | isolation source: ocean sediment barecode stripped | collected 2017 | reverse complement strand
GACGTGGTGGACGAGAGCAATCTTCGCCGGGGCAAGATCGCGGCACGGCTCTTATGGGGCAACGAGGCGAGCGTTCTGGTCGGCGATTACCTGCTCGGCGATGACGGCCGCGGCGTTCGACAGAATGCGCAATGCATCGAGCGAGCCGACATCCACCATCAGTTTGAAGGCTTGGCCGAGCAGGTAATCGCCGACCAGAACGCTCGCCTCGTTGCCCCATAAGAGCCGTGCCGCGATCTTGCCCCGGCGAAGATTGCTCTCGTCCACCACGTCGTCATGCAGCAGCGTGGCGGTGTGCATGAACTCGACGCTTGCCGCGAGTTGAACATGGCCTTCGCCGTCATAGCCGCACATCTTCGCCGCGGCGAGGGTCAGCATGGGGCGCAGGCGCTTGCCGCCGGAATCGATCAGATGCCGGGCCAGCTCGGGGATCAGGTCCACATTGGAGCGGGCGCGGTCGAGGATGATGCGGTTGACATGAGCCATGTCCTCCTCGACAAGCGCGATCAGCGGCGCAAGGCTCGCTTTCGGGTCCCGCGAGCCGGAAAGTTTGACGACAACTCCCAAGGGTAGGGTCTCCTTCAGTGCCGGAAGCTCTTCTTTTCGCGATATTGTCGGCGGACGGCTACGAAGGTCAAGGCGCTTGGGGCCTTCAGATCAATGGACAGGGGTATAGTGAGGCATGAAAGAGCTATTGCGCACCAACGATGCGGTGCTTCTGTCTTTCGTCAGTTCCCTGCTGGACGACGCCGGTTTTGCCTTCGTCGTTCTCGATACGAATATGAGCGTGATGGAAGGCTCGATCGGAATTCTGCCCCGGCGCGTCCTGGTCGAGGAAGATCGCCTGGATCAAGCGCGTCGCGTGCTGACCGAGGCCGGTATCGGCGATGACATCACTACCGACAAAAAAAGCTAATCCCGCCAGAGGGAAAGCCGGCACCACCACCGACGACTTTCTCGACGGACGCTTAAGCGTCGTCCAGCCGCGCGCCGGTCACCGGGCCGGTGGCGATGCCGTATTTCTGGCCGCTGCCGTTCCTGCCATGCCGGGCGAGCGCGTGTTGGAAGCCGGCACTGGCGTCGGCGTGGCCGGTCTTTGTCTGCTGACGCGGCTCCCCAAGCTTAATGTAACGGCGGTTGAGATCGATGCGGGGCTTTGCGTGCTTGCCAACGCCAATGCCGCCCGGAATGGTTTCGTCGATCAATTCGCGGTGATTGAGGCGGATGTCACCTCGCCAGCCAAGGTTCTGGGCGAGGCGGGTCTTGTGCGCGAAGGCTATGATCATGTGATCGCCAATCCGCCTTTCCATGCCGATGGCGATGTGCGTGCGGCGCCGGATGCTGCCCGCGCGGTGGCCCATGTGATGGGGCGCGGCGGCTTTGAGGATTGGGTGCGGTTTCTCACCGCCATGGCCGCGCCAAAGGGCCGGCTGACACTGATCCATCGGGCTGAGTGTCTCGGCGAGATTCTCGATCTGCTCCAGGGGCGCTTCGGCGATGTGGCGGTCTTTCCGCTTTTTCCCAAAGCCGGCGAACCTGCCCTGCGCGTCATCGTGCAAGGCCGCAAAGGCAGCCGCGCCGGTTCAAGGCTTCTGCCGGGGCTCGTGTTGCACGGACCCGACGGCGCCCATTCGGTGGACTCCGAAGCCGTGTTGCGCGGCGGGGAGGCGCTTCAGCTCGGCTGAGCAAAAAAGGAAGGGCCGCCACCCGGGGGGATGGGTAGCGGCCCTCTTATGCCCGAGGTGAGGAGAGAGAGCTCTCGGGCGAGCAAGGCCGGCTAGTAGCAGACCTTGACGTCACGCTTGACCCACTTGAAGTATGCGTGGCCGCGGCGGTCCCACACCTTGATGCGGGTCGGCTGGGTCTCGTAGTGGCAGCGCGGCGCGCGCCAGGCGTAGCTGAACCATAAGTAGTTGTATTTGTTGTACTTATGGTACTTGTGATGGCCATATCCGCCACCGTTATGGCCGTGATGTTTGCCATAGCCACCATGCTTGCCGTGGCCACTGTGCTTGCTGTAGCCACTATGTTTTCCGTGGCCGCCGTGCTTGCCGGTGTGCTGGCTCTGATAACCACCGTGATCGCCATGCCCGCCGTAACTGCCCTTGGCGTTGGCGGCGGTGGCGCCCATTGCCACGAAGGACAGTGCGGCGGCGGCGAGAAGGGTTGTTTTCAACATTGGTACTAGATCTCCACTTGGCGCATTCCGTGCCGGTTCAGTTCGCAGCAGCGAGGTATCGTCCCTCGGTCATGGTGCTGTTTTAGGAGGTCGGGGCTGAACCGAAGCTGAGTTTCCCGTTCATTTGGGGTTCACTGACGAAACCGGGCAGGACCACTCAGCCGGACCATTGAAAAAGGGCCGCTCCCTTTTTAGGAAACGGCCCTTCAAATTCCATCGTGGTCGCTGGTGGCTAGTACCAGCCGCGATAATAGCGCCCACGCCAATAGGGGTAGTAGGCGTAAGGATAGGTGTTGCGCCGATAGGCGCGGGAGTTGCGGCGCGGTGGGAAATAGCCATTGCGCGGTCCGGCCTGAACCGTGACGCCCGCCGGTGCCCATCCGCTGCGCGCTGCCTTGCGGCGCCAGCCGGCGTCGGCCGACTGCGGCGCGAGCGTGATGAAGGTGAGCGCGAAGGCTCCCACCGCCAGCGCCATGATCGCAAACTTCTTCATTCCCATTCCTCCTCGTGGAGCGGCGTCGGCAATTGGGCGCGTGGCCATAAGGCGCCCTTACGCCCGCCTGAGAGACCAAGTATAGCAAGCCAATCGGACGGGCGGATGTCCGTCCGCGCGACGGCCTTAACATTAGGCTTTGGCGTCGCCCCCCTCTGGCCTTTATTGGCACAGATTTATGAGGGGTCGCTTTGGTTTTTTAGCCTCTCAAGGACAATGTGGTGAACAGCATGAGCAGTACGGCAAGCAAGGGTGGATCTCGCCCGTTCTGGAAGCGTTGCCTTCCGAAGTCCTGGACGAAGTCCAAACCACTGATTCCCGTGCTCCGGTTCAACGGCGCCATCGGTATGGCCACGCCGTTCCGGCCCGGTCTGTCGCTGGCCGCGGTGGCCGCGTCGATCGACAAAGCCTTCACCATGCGTGGCGCCAAAGCCGTTGCCATTCAGATCAACTCGCCTGGCGGTTCGCCCGTCCAGTCGACGCTGATCTTTAAGCGCGTCAGGGCTCTGGCGGAGGAGAAGAATCTCAAAGTCTATGTCTTCGCCGAGGACGTGGCGGCATCGGGCGGTTACATGTTGGCCTGCGCGGGGGACGAGATTTACGCCGACGAGAGTTCGATCATCGGCTCCATCGGCGTCATCAGCGCCTCGTTTGGCTTCACTGGGCTCATTGAGAAGATCGGCGTGCAGCGCCGCGTCTATACCGCCGGCGCCAACAAGGACGTGCTGGACCCATTTTTGCCCGAGAAGGCCGCCGACGTGAAACGCATCAAGGCGATCCAGCTCGACGTGCATCAGGCCTTTATCGATCTCGTCAAAGCGCGGCGCGAGGGCAAGATCAACAAGCCCGACAAGGCGATATTTACCGGCGAGTTTTGGACCGCCCAGCCCGCGCTTGAGCTTGGCCTCATCGATGGCATCTCCGACCTCCGCACCAAAATGCGCGAGGTCTACGGCGAGGACGTGCGCTTTAAGCTGGTTGCGCCGGCCACGTCTTGGTTCCGCCGCAAGAAGACCGTGGCGGTGGACGGCGGCGGGTTCGATCTCGGCGCTTTGTCAGGCGGGCTCACCGAAGGGGTCATTTCGGCAATCGAGGCGCGCGCGCTCTGGTCGCGCTTTGGGCTCTAAGCCATGCGCCAAGCTCTTCTTCGCATGGCCATGGCCGCCGGGGTCTTGCTGATCCGCCGGATCCTGCGCAAGCACCAAGGCCGGGTGGAGGCTGATCTTCGCGGGGCGAAAGAGGCCATGGGGCGTGCCAAGCCCGATCAAGCCGTGCAGCTTGAGCTGGACCCGGTGACCGGCGTTTACCGCCCGAAGCGGATGCGCTGAACGCCCGCCATTAACGGCCCGGCCATTGTTATCTTCCACAAGCTGTGGTTTCCCTAGCCCTGCGTCGGCAGCAGCCTGCGTGCCAAATCCCGTCACAAGAAGCGGACATGACCAAGCAGACGACATCCGAGGGGCGCAAGGCCGCGCCGTCCTTCCAGGACTTGATCCTGAGGCTTGAGCGCTTCTGGGCGGATCATGGCTGCGTCATTCTCCAGCCCTATGACATGGAGGTGGGCGCGGCGACGTTCCACCCGGCGACGACTCTTCGTTCATTGGGTCCGAAGCCCTGGCGCGCAGCGTATGTGCAGCCTTCGCGGCGCCCCAAAGACGGCCGCTATGGCGAAAACCCGAACCGCCTCCAGCACTATTATCAGTTCCAGGTGATCCTGAAGCCGTCGCCTCTGGACATCCAGGATCTCTATCTGGAGAGCCTGTTCGCCATCGGCATCGATCGCGAGAACCATGACATTCGTTTTGTCGAGGATGACTGGGAGAGCCCGACGCTCGGCGCCTGGGGGCTCGGTTGGGAAGTGTGGTGCGACGGCATGGAAGTGTCGCAGTTCACCTACTTCCAACAAGTCGGCGGCTTCGACAGCGACCCGGTCTCCGGCGAACTCACTTACGGCCTAGAGCGCCTCGCCATGTATGTGCAGGGCGTCGACAATGTCTACGACCTCAACTTCAACGGGGGTGAGGGCGAGAACAAGGTCAGCTACGGCGACGTGTTCCTTCAGGCCGAGCAGGAATATTCCCGCTACAATTTCGAGCACGCCGGCACCGCAAAACTGCTTGAGCATTTCCGTGACGCGGAGGGTGAGTGCAAGGCGCTGCTCAAGAAGGGAGAAGACGGCGAGCGTCATCTCATGGTGCTGCCCGCCTACGATCAGGCCATCAAGGCCTCCCATATTTTCAATCTGCTCGATGCGCGTGGCGTGATCTCCGTGACCGAGCGTCAGGCTTATATCTTGCGGGTGCGCGATCTCACCAAGGCGTGCTGCGCCGCGTGGCTCAAGACCGATGCTGGCGGTGCCGTCCATGGCTGAGCTGCTGCTTGAACTCTTCTCCGAGGAAATCCCGGCGCGCATGCAGACCAGAGCGCGGGCCGACCTCGCGCGCCTGCTTGGCGATAAGCTCAAAGCCGCCGGGCTCGACTTTGGCGAGATCAAAACCTTCGCCACGCCACGCCGCCTCACGGTCGTGGTCGATGGCGTTCCGGAGCGCTCCCCCGACATCAAGGACGAGCGCAAAGGCCCCCGCGTCGGTGCGCCCGAACAGGCACTCGCCGGCTTCCTCAAATCCGCTGGGCTGTCGTCGGTCGATCAGGCGGAAATCCGCGAGGATAAGAAGGGCAAATTCTACGTCGCGCTGATCGAGAAGCCTGGCCGCGCCGCCGCCGATGTCATCGCCGAGATCGTGCCGGAAATCGTCAAGAGCTTCCCCTGGCCGAAATCCATGCGCTGGGGCTCTGGCCGTCTGCGTTGGGTGCGTCCGCTTCATTCGATCCTCTGCCTGCTCGACGGCAAGACCGTGGACTTCGAGATCGAAGGCATCAAAAGCGGCAACGAGACCAAGGGTCATCGCTTCATGGCGCTGAAGTCTTTCGCCGTGACCAGCTTCAAGGACTACGCGGCGAAGCTGAAAAACGCCTACGTCATCCTCAATGGCGACGAGCGTGCAGCGTTGATCTTAGAGGCCGCCCGCAAGCTCGCTGACAAGCAAGGTCTGGCGCTGGTCGAGGACGAAGCACTGCTCGCCGAGAATGCCGGCCTCACCGAATGGCCCGTGGTGCTCATGGGCGAATTCGACGAAGACTTTTTGAGTGTGCCGCCCGAGGTGCTGACCACTTCGATGGAGTCGCACCAGAAATGCTTCTCGGTCACCAAGGGCGACAAGCTCGCCAATCGTTTCGTGCTGGTGGCCAATCTCGAAGCCAAGGATGGCGGCAAGGCCATCACCGCAGGAAATGAGCGCGTGATCCGCGCGCGCTTGGCGGATGCCAAATTTTTCTTCGATCAAGATCGCAAGAAATCGCTCGAAGATCGCGTGACGGATTTGAAGGCCATCACCTTCCATGAGAAGCTCGGCACGCAATATGACCGCATGGAGCGGGTCCGCAGGCTGGCGCGGGAGATTGCGCCGTTAGTCGGTGCCGATCCTGACTTCGCCGAACGTGCCGCGATCTTGGCCAAAGCCGATCTTGTGACGCTCATGGTTGGCGAATTCCCCGAGCTGCAGGGCGTAATGGGCCGCTATTACGCGCTCGACCAGCAGGAAGATCCTGTGGTCGCCGACGCCATCGCGAACCACTACAAGCCGCAGGGCCCCACCGATGAAGTGCCGAGCGATCCCGTGGCGATTGCGGTGGCGCTCGCCGACAAGATCGATACGCTCACTGGATTCTGGGCCATCGATGAAAAGCCCACCGGATCGAAGGACCCTTATGGCCTGAGGCGCGCTGCCCTCGGTGTACTCAGAATCGTTTTGGAGAACGAGATTAGGTTGCCTCTCTCCTTTTTCACGGAGTCTTCCTACGAGAAGCTAGTGGCCTCGCAACTCGATTGCATCAAGGAAGAATTCCCAGAACTCCCAGAGCTTGATCTTGAGGACTCGAAAACTGAGCGTGCCGCGTTGGCAAAAATAGTCGATATATTCGAGAAACACGTTCCAACCGCTAGAATCCTCGTTGAGGCGCAGATCGGGAATCTTCGGCCGGATTTGATTGTTGAGGCCCCAGACTACGCTCTCGTGCTTGAGCTTAGGCGCAGGGTAAATAAGCTAGTTGACCTATCCACTCAGGCTAAGAAGTACTGGAACGCATACGAGAAGCATAAGGGTGTAGTCACCGACAAGTTGTGGCTTGGAGCCCTTAGCGGTGAGTTCGAAGTGGCAATTGCCGGCTTCGCTGGTAACAGAAAGAATTTTGACGTTGACCGGCTGAAGGCGTTGTTGCGCGACCAAGGCGCGCGGCACGATCTGGTGGACGCCGTGTTCGCACTGGGTGGCGATGATTTGTTGATGATCGTCCGCCGCGTCGAAGCGCTGGGCCGCTTCCTCGATACCGAGGACGGCGCCAATCTCCTGATCGGCACCAAGCGCGCCATGAACATTCTCCGCATTGAGGAGAAGAAGGACGGTCACGCCTTCGATCAGGCGCCCGATCCGGCATTGTTCGAGCTGCCTGAGGAAAGGGCGCTCGCCAAAGCGGTCAACGAGGTTGAGAAGTCCGCCGCCAAAGCCATCGCCGATGAAGACTTCGAGACGGCTATGACGGCCATGGCGCAGCTCCGTGCGCCGGTCGATGAGTTCTTCGATAAGGTCACGGTCAACGCCGACGATGCCAAGCTCCGCGAGAACCGTTTGCGCCTGTTGAACCGCATCCGCGCCACCACCCACGCCGTGGCCGACTTCTCCAAGATCTCAGGCTAGCTGCTCGACTGGATTGTCTGCCCGATCCAGGCAATGACAGTTCTATGGACAACGATCCAAGCCACATCTTCGTCTATGGCACCCTGCGCCCTGGCAGCGGTCATCCCATGGGCCGGCGTCTGTCTACGCAGGCGCGGCTCCTCGGCAAGGGACGCGTGCCTGGTCGCCTCTACGATATGGGCTGGTATCCGGCGGCGGTTTTCGATGAGGAGGAGAAGCGCCTGATCGTCGGTGAGGTGTTTGCGTTGGCGCCCGGCAGCCGCCTGATTGCCGAATTGGATGACTATGAGGCCGGTGACCCCAATTATGCGCGCAACGTCCTTCAGGTGAAGCTCGCCGATGGCGGTACCGTTGCTGCCTGGGCCTATGGGGTGCGTGAGACACCGAAAGCGCGGCTGATCCCGAGCGGCGACTTCATCGCCCACCGCAGCGCCAAGACGCCGCGCCCGGTGCGTTCTTAGGTTCTCGTCCCGAAGTCTTCGGCTTAAGTCTTTTCCTTGAGCCCGTTTGTGTGAAACTCGCCTGGCCGCTAAAAGGGCGAGCGTGAGCCACGGGAGACGATAAAGCGAATGAGCGAAGCCGGAGAGGCCAGTCGAGCACCATCGAAATGGGTGTTCAGTTTCGGCGATGGGCGCGCCGACGGCTCCGCCAAGGATAAGGACCTCCTTGGCAGCAAGGGCGCCAATCTTGCCGAGATGTCCCGACTCGGCCTGCCCGTGCCGCCGGGCTTCATCATCTCGACCGAAGTCTGTGCCGCCTATTACGACCTTGGCCGCAAGCTTCCCGATGAGCTGAAACCCTTGGTCGACGCCGCGCTCGATGCGGTGAACCAGGCGACCGGCGCGCGCTTTGGCGATGTCGAGAATCCGCTTCTCGTGTCGGTCCGCTCCGGCGGGCGCGCCTCGATGCCGGGCATGATGGATACCGTCCTCAATCTCGGCCTCAACGATCAAACTGTTGAAGGCCTGGCGCGGCGCACGTCGGACCCGCGTTTCGCCTATGACACCTATCGCCGCTTCATCCAGATGTATGCCGACGTGGTGCTCGGCATCGACCATGGCCTGTTCGAGGAAATCTTAGAGAACTACAAAGCCCTGAAAGGCTTCGAGCTTGACCCGGAGCTTCGCGCCGAGGACTGGGCCGAGATCGTCACCAGCTTCAAGGCGCTGATCGAGACCGAGCAGGGCGGACCTTTCCCGCAAGATCTGCACGAGCAGCTTTGGGGCGCCATCGGCGCCGTGTTCGGCTCCTGGCAGAATGCGCGCGCCATTGCCTATCGGCGTCTCCACGACATTCCCGACGCCTGGGGCACCGCGGTCACCATCCAGGCTATGGTGTTCGGCAATCGCGGCGATAACAGCGCGACCGGCGTGGTGTTCACGCGCAATCCGTCCACCGGCGCCAACCACCTCTACGGCGAGTTCCTGTTGAACGCGCAAGGCGAGGACGTGGTGTCGGGCTTGCGTACGCCCCAACCTCTGACCGAGGCGGAGCGGGGCGTGTCGGGTAGCGGCAGGGTCTCCTTCGAGGCGGCGCTGCCTGAGGCTTTCGCCGAACTCAAGCGGTCTTGCGCCAAACTCGAGACAAGCTTCCGCGACCTCCAGGACATCGAATTCACCGTGCAGGAAGGCAAGCTCTTCATGCTGCAGACCCGCGCGGGCAAACGCTCGACGAAGGCGGCGGTGAAGATCGCCGTCGATATGGCGAAGGAGGGGCTGATTAGCCGGGAAGAGGCGGTGCTGAGCCTCAACGCCAACCAGCTCGATCAATTGCTCCATCCGACGCTGGACCCATCGGCCAAAATGACCGTGATCGCCAAGGGGCTGCCCGCGTCGCCGGGCGCGTCTTCCGGCGAGCTTGTGTTCGATGCCGACGAGGCGGTGCATCTGAAAGCTCAAGGCCACACGGTGATCTTGGCGCGTATCGAGACCTCGCCCGAGGACGTGCAAGGCATGCATGCCGCCGTTGGCATTCTTACTACGCGTGGCGGCATGACGAGCCACGCCGCCGTGGTGGCGCGCGGCATGGGGCGGCCATGCGTGGTCGGTGCCGCCGCGGTGCATATCGATCCTGAGCGCGGCACGCTGGAATGCGCCGGCGTGCAACTGAACCGGGGCGACATCGTCACCATCGACGGCTCGACGGGGCGGATCATCAAGGGCCGCGTGACCATGCGCGAGCCGGATCTGTCCGAGGACTTCACCACTCTGATGGAATGGGCCGACGGTTTCCGCCGCATGGATGTCCGGGCCAATGCCGATACGCCGGACGATGCCCGTCAGGCGCGCGCCTTCGGGGCGCAGGGCATCGGGCTGTGCCGTACCGAACATATGTTCTTCGAGGAGAGCCGCATCCTCGCCATGCGCGAGATGATCCTCGCCGAGAACCCAGACGCTCGCCGCAAGGCCTTAGCGAAGCTGCTGCCGGCCCAGCGCCAGGATTTCATCGAGCTGTTCGAGATCATGGCCGGGCGTCCCGTGACCATCCGCTTGCTCGACCCGCCGCTGCATGAGTTCCTGCCTCATGGCGAAGAAGCCATCGCCGACGTCGCCAAAGCCATGGGCGTCGCCGTCGCCAAGCTCACGCGGCGCATCGACGTCTTGCACGAGTTCAACCCGATGCTCGGTCAGCGCGGCGCCCGTTTGCTCGTCAGCCATCCGGAGATCGTCGACATGCAGGCCCGGGCCATCTTCGAGGCGGCCATCGAAGCCGGCAAGGCCCTGCACGACCGGGTGATCCCTGAGATCATGGTGCCGCTGGTCGCCGTCAAGGCCGAGCTCGACATCGTCAAGGAACGCATCGAGGCGACCGCGCGCGCCGTGGAGAAAGAGCGGGGGACGAGCGTCGCCTTCTCGGTGGGGACCATGGTCGAGCTGCCCCGCGCCTGCCTGATGGCGGGGGAGATCGGCCAGAGCGCCGAGTTCTTCTCGTTCGGCACGAACGACCTGACTCAGACCACGTTCGGATTAAGTCGCGACGATGCGGGCAGCTTCTTGAGTGAGTATGCCGAGAGGGGGATTCTCCACCACGACCCGTTCACGACGCTGGATGTGGCAGTGGGCGAACTTATGCAAATTGCCGCCGACCGGGGTCGCAAGGTTCGCCCCGACCTCAAAATCGGCCTATGCGGCGAGCATGGTGGCGACCCGGAAACCATTATTTTCTGCGAAAAAATCGCTCTGAGCTACGTGTCCTGCTCGCCCTTTAGGGTGCCCGTCGCCCGGCTCGCGGCGGCCCAAGCGACCCTCAGAGCCAAATCGTCGCTAACGGATAATTAGCCCTTACCGGTTGAAATAGGCGACCGTTGCGGACAATCACAATTTGCCCTAAATTATCGGGCAGCGTTTAGGTAATAGACGGGACTCCGGGTTAGGGATCCGGTGGGGGACGTTCGGCTTAAGTCTTTGATTTAAGTCTTTGATTTTCCCACCATTCGGCCTGGTAGTTATGGGGACGCCCTGGTTGCGTAAGCCTTTTGGCAGCGCGGTTAGGGTCAAGGTGGGGAACTTCCGGGCAAACCGGCGGTTATCTCACGAAGGTTTTGGGGACTTGGAGGGATCATGGGCCGGCGCTCGTCTCGTCGGATGTGGCACGCCGTAGCTGCGTTAGTGTCACTTCCCCTCATTGGCTTGGGTGTCTTCGTTGCCGTAATGGAGAGCCGTCTGGCGAATGAGGTCGAGCTTTTCGTGGCTAGCCCTGGGTCCGCGCATTCGGCGGCCTCCGACGTATCCGTTGCTCTCCGAGAAATTCCTGGCGGACCGACAATGGTTATCGCCGTCAGGCCCGAGCCCGTCACCCGCGCCGGCAAACAGCTCATTACCGCAAGCCTCGGCGGTGCGCCGGGTTTAGGCCGTCCCGCCGTCGTGCGCCGTGCCACCAAGGCCGATCGCCTGAACCCCACCACGTCCGAAGTCGCGCTCACGGCGCCGCCCGCCGCCCGCGCCGAGAACTCGCTCTTTATGAATGCGAGCTATTCCTCGCCATTCAACGCGGACTTCCAGGTCGATGCCTTTCGGCCGTCGGTTGATGAGATCGCCTACCGTGTGAGCACGGACGCGCTCGAGTTTCGCTACAAGGGCGAGACCCAGCCCGAGTTCGAGGACCGCGAGCGCCGCTGTCTCTCTACCGCGATCTATTTCGAGGCGCGCGGCGAGCCAAAGCGCGGCCAGGTCGCCGTGGCCCAGGTGATCCTCAATCGCGTTCGCAGCCCGCTCTTCCCGGAGACCATTTGCGGTGTCGTCTATCAGGGTCAGATGCGGAAGGGCTGTCAGTTCTCATTCACTTGCGACGGCCTCACCGACAATCCGCGCAACAAAGTGCAATGGTCGCTTGCTCAGGAACTCGCCAAGGAGGTCATGTCGGGCGATCAATGGCTTCCCGAGGTTGGATATTCCACCTTCTATCATGCGAATTATGTGAAGCCGCGCTGGGCGCGCCACATGCGCAAGGTCGACAAGATTGGCCGGCATATTTTCTACAAGAAGCCCAACGGGAAGCCTTACGCCATCGAAGCTTCGGCCGACCCGGTAGTGGACGGAGCAGAGTCTAACGCCTCTGGATATTTGTTGTCGCCGACGCTCTCTCTCGCTTCCGCGGTTAGCGCGGTGGCCGGCTCTAGCGCGGGCCCCAATCAAGCGATGAGTCTAGGCTACGCGGCGAGTGAGTAAGCGCGCCGACCGAGATTAGGTCGACGCCCGTCGCTGCAATTTCTCCCACAGTCTCTAGAGATACGCCGCCCGAAGCTTCGGTCAGCACGCGCCCCTTTGCGAGTGCCACTGCCTTCTTCAGGGTGCCGGTATCCATATTGTCGAGCAGCACCGCATCGACTTCGAACCGCAAGGCCTCTTCGAGCTGGGCAAGCGTGTCGACCTCGACCTCGATCTTGACCAGATGACCGGTTCGCGCGCGAAGCAGCCGAACCGCCGCCTCGATCCCGCCGGCAGCGGCAATATGATTGTCTTTCACCAGCACGGCGTCATAGAGGCCGAAGCGGTGATTGACCCCGCCGCCGCACCGAACTGCGTATTTCTCGAATGCGCGCAAGCCCGGCGTGGTTTTGCGCGTACAGGCAATGCGCGCGCTCGTGCCCTCAACCTTGGCCACATAGGCGGAGGTGAGCGTGGCGATACCGCTAAGGCGGCAGAGATAGTTCAGCGCCGTGCGCTCGCCGGTCAGCAGCGCCCGTGTGCGCCCCTTGACCTTAGCGATGATGTCGCCGGCCGCGACCCTGCCGCCGTCATTCACCACGCGGGTGAACGCGACTTCCGGATCCAGTGTCTTGAACGCGGCCTCGGCGAGATCGAGCCCGGCGATGACGCCAGGCTCCCGCGCTACGATCGCCGCTTCGCCTTCCGTATCCGCTGCAATGATGGGGTCGGTGGTGATGTCGCCGGCAAGCCCGAGATCCTCGGAAAGCGTGGCTTCGACCGCTTGGCGCACGAGCAGCTTGGGGAGCTTCAGACGGGGAGCTGTGGCTTGCGTCATGCTTGCGACACCACGCGCAGGCGCGGGGCGCTCGATACGCCAGCCGCCTCGCGGGCGATCTCGTCGGCCTTCGCCAGGGTGATGAAGCTCCGCTTTGCTTGGGCCTCGTCCGGCGCCGGGTAGTCGCTGCGGAAATGCGCGCCACGGCTTTCTTTGCGCTTAAGAGCCGCCGCCGTGATCAGTTTGGCGGTGGTGAGCATATTCGCCAATTGCTTGTCGCCCTCGTTCTCCCGTTCAAGGGAGACGATGCTGGTGAGCGCGTTGGTCAGGGATTGGGCGTCGCGCACCACACCGGCCTCCGCCGACATGACGCGGCGGAGCGTCTGCTCGGCCTCTTTGTTGTGCACATACTCCTCCACGTCCGGCGTCTCGGTGGCGATTTTGTTGGACGGGAGCGGGGGCAGGGTATGGGCGATGTCGTTGGCGACGCGCGCACCGAACACCACGGCCTCGAGCAGCGAGTTGGAGGCAAGCCGGTTGGCGCCATGGGCGCCGGTCGAGGTCACCTCGCCGCAGGCCCAAAGTCCATCGAGGGTGCTGCGTCCCTGAGCGTCGGTGAGGATGCCGCCCATGTGATAATGGGCCGCCGGCGCCACGGGGATCGGCTCGCGCGTGGGATCGATGCCGGCCTTCCCGCAGGCGGCGATCATGGCGGGGAAATGATCGACCAGGGACGGCCCAAGCGGGCGGCAGTCCAAGAACGCGCCACGGCCACCGACGACTTCCCGGTAGACCGCGCGCGCCACGACGTCGCGGGGGCCAAGCTCGGCATCCTCATGCACGGCGCGCATGAAGCGTTCGCCCTTTGTGTTGACCAGGATGGCGCCTTCGCCGCGCAGCGCCTCGGTGGCCAGCGGCGCGGGGTCGCGGTCAATGTCGATGGCGGTGGGATGGAACTGGATGAACTCCGCGTCGGCGATCACCGCGCCGGCCCGGGAGGCAATAGCGACGCCTTCGCCACGCGCCTCAAGTGGGTTGGTGGTGATGGCGAAGACTTGGCCCGCGCCACCGGTCGCCAGCACGACGGCGCGCGCCGGTAGCACCAGCCCTCGTGCACCCGCCTTGCCATCGACCGACGCAAGCGAAATGCCCTGAACGCGGCCGTTATGCACGATCAGATCCCGCGCGGCGAGGCCCTCGAGCACGGTGATCGACAGGGTGGCCCGGGCGGCCGCGGTGACCGCCGCCATGATGGCGCGCCCCGCGGTGTCGCCTTTGACATGGAGAATGCGGCGGCTGCGATGGGCCGCTTCGTGGCTCAGGCTCAAGCGGCCTTCGAGATCCTTGTCGAAGGGCACGCCGTAGCGCAGCAGATCCTCAATACGCTCCCGCGCTTCTTGCGCCATGAGGAGCGCGATCTTCTCGTCGACAATTCCGGCGCCGGCGCGGATCGTGTCGGCGGCGTGGTCCTCAGGCGTGTCGCCCTCGGCCAGCGCCGCGGCCATCCCGGCCTGGGCCCAAAGGCTCGAGGCGCCTTCACCGAGGGGTGCGGGCGAAATCACGGTGACGGGGAGAGGCGCGAGCTTGAGCGCGGTGAACAGGCCGGCCAAGCCAGCGCCCACCACGACGATGCCGTCGCCAGTGTGGTGGGCGTTTATTTGCTGTTTTCCGGACTTGCTCAACTGATCCACACGCCAAAGAGGCGCGTCCTCATTAGTGGTTGAGGTTGATCATACGCTCGACCGCCTCGCGGGCCGGGCCGGCGACCGCCGGATCGATGGTCACCTCGTCTTTCATGAAGATGAGGCTGTCCAGGATCTTGGGCAGGGTGATGCGCTTCATATGCGGACACAGGTTACAGGGCCGCACGAACTCCGTGTTTGGCGCCTCGACCGCGACGTTGTCGCTCATGGAACACTCGGTCACGAGCAGCACCTTGGAGGGCTGATTGTCCTTGACCCATTTGATCATGCCCGAGGTCGAGCCCGTGAAGTCGGCCTCGTCGATCACATCGGGGGGACACTCAGGATGGGCGATAATCTTCACGCCCGGATCGGCCTCGCGATAAGCGCGCATCTCATCCGCCGTGAAGCGCTCATGCACTTCGCAATGACCCTTCCAGGTGATGATCTCCACATCGGTCTGGGTCTGCACCCATTTGGCGAGAAACTCGTCGGGGATCATGATGACGCGTTTGACGCCAAGCGACTCCACCACGCGCACCGCGTTGGACGAGGTACAGCAGATGTCGGACTCAGCCTTCACGTCGGCCGAGGTGTTGACATAGGTCACCACCGGCACGCCGGGATAAGCCTCGCGCATCGCCCGCACGTCGGCGCCGGTAATCGAGTCCGCCAGCGAACAGCCGGCCCGCATATCGGGGATCAGCACCGTCTTGTCGGGGTTCAGCAGTTTCGAGGTCTCGGCCATGAAATGCACGCCGCATTGCACGATCACCTCGGCGTTGGCTTTCGACGCCTCGCGCGCAAGCTGGAGCGAGTCGCCGCTGACATCGGCGACGCAATGAAAGATCTCGGGCGTCATGTAGTTATGCGCGAGCACGACCGCGTTGCGGACCTTCTTCAGGTCGTTGATGGCCTTGATATAGGGCGCGAAGCTCGGCCACTCGATGGCCGGGATCACCCGTTCGACGCGCTCATACAGATGCGCGGTCTCAGCGGCCACTTCTGGCGTATAGGCGAGATCGGGCAAATGGAGCGGCGGGAGGGCGGCCTGTGCCATCGCTTCCCATTCTGGTGTGCCGGTCTGAACTGTCGCCATTGAATTCGTGCCTCTTGTAGCCTATAATGCTCACTCTGAGTATATATGGGGTGTAAAAAGGTCCGGCACAAGGCCGGCCCAACCCCTATCTTCCATTGGAGTATAGGCAATCGGGCGCCAGCATCAAGATCCCAAGCAAGATGAGCGAAAGGTTTGAGGGCCTATAATGGGCTCTTCGGCGGCCCTGCGCCTCATTCCTCTAGCAATTCTATGGTGGCGATAGGGGTCCCTTGTGACTAACCTAGAGCATTTTCTGGTCTGACGGACTCGTTGGGGGATTCCAAAGTTGCGCGAGGCTGTGCCTCCTCCCGCCCTATAGCCCGGACTTCAACCCGATCGAGATGGCTTTCGCCAGATTCAAGGCCCACCTCAAAAAGGCGGCCTATAGAACAATCGCGGAGCTGTGGGATGAAATTGCTGTCGTAATCGACACCTTCCACCCCAAAGAATGCGCAAATTACTTCAGAGCCGCAGGATACGATCGCGTATGATCAGAACCTGCTCTAGACGGCAGAAGCGGGGTCTATTGGGATGCGTGGACAGTCATTAGTCGCGATCCTCGTCGTGGCAGGAGCCTGCGTGCTCGCTGCCGGGCTTGCCGTGTGGGTCGGCTCAGGCGACCAGACCCAGACGGCCGCCTCCAGCACGATCATCGCCATCCCCGATAATCCCGCCGCACTCGCCGCGTCAGAGGCGCAAGAGGCCGAGGTCGTCGCCAGCCTGCCGGGCAGCGCCGAGGAGATCACAGCGCCAGAAGCCGAGGCTATGGCGCCGGAGCCGGCCTTGGCCGAGAAGCTGCTCATCGTCGAGGACATCCGGCTCAAGTTGAAGGATGCCGGTTTGCGTGCCGGCGCCCACGCCGACGATCTCGCGGGCTTAGAGGCATTCTATGGGGCGCATACCGGCCCCGCCCTGTGGCTGACGAGCGATGGGCTGACGCCGGAGGCGCAAAGCATTCTCGGCGAGCTCGCCAAGGCCGACGATTGGGGTCTCGATGCGGGCGCATTCGTGGTGCCGCCCGCGGACTACCAGCCGGCGACGGCGGAGGATCAGGCCGCCACGGAGGTCGCTATTGATCTCGCCATTCTGAGATATGCGCGCTATGCGCGGGGCGGCCGGGCGGACCCAGCTACGCTGAGCAAAGTCATGGACCAGAAGGCGACGTTGCGCGATCCGAAGACCGTGCTGACCGAGATCGCCGTGGCCGAGACGCCCGACGTTTATCTTACGGACCTGCATCCCAAGCACGAGCAGTTCGAGCGCCTGCGTCAGGCGCTGCTTAAGGCGCGTGCCAGTGGCGAGGCGAAGCCGAAGGATGTGAAGAGGATTCTCGTGAACATGGAGCGCTGGCGCTGGATGCCAGAGGATCTCGGACCCCTCTATGTTTGGCTCAATACGCCCGAGTTCATGGCGTCCGTGGTCAAAGGCGGCGAGACCATCCATTCGGAGCGGATCGTCGTCGGCAAGCGCGTCTACGCCACACCGGTGTTCTCCGCCGAGATGAAAACGATTGTCTTCAATCCAGAATGGATCGTGCCGCAGACCATCATCAAGGAGTATCTGCTACCGAGTCTACGGGTCAAGAAGAGCAGCGGCTTCCTCAATCTCGGTGAGAGCGGCTACGACCTCGAAGTGCTCAAGGTCAATCGCCTGACGGTGAAGTACAAGGACCGCGTGGTCGATCCGGTCACCGTCGATTGGCAAAACGTCAACATGGACAATATCACCTTCACGCAGCCACCGGGGCCGAGGAACGTCCTCGGCAAGGTGAAGTTCCTCTATCCGAACGAGCATGCCGTTTATTTGCATGACACCCTGAAGCGCGGCCTGTTCAAGAACGCGGTGCGTGTCGAGGGGCACCAGTGCCCGCGCGTGGCAAACCCTGACAAGTTCGCGGCGGCCCTGCTCGCCGAGGACAAAAGTTGGACCAAGGATAAAATCGATAAGCTGATGGCCAACGGGAAGAATACCGCCATCGATCTGGATCGCCCCATTCCGGTGCATACGACCTATTTCACCGCCGTAGTCGATGCGGACGGCAAGGTGAAGACCTTTGGCGACATCTACAGGCTCGACGCCAAAGTCGCGTCGGCCGTCATCGGTAAATCGGTTGGCGCCCCAGCGGTCGCTCAAACCACGCCAAGCGGCAGTCTGGCCACCACCTCACCGTGAGTCCGGCCGATCTGGCGCGGGGCGAAAAGATAAACCTGCGGACGGCTCATGAATCGTTGATGCCAAACAGCCCCGTTTTGGCTAGGCTTGAGGCCGCCGAACAGGAAGGGACGCCCATGCAGTCGCAATTCACCGTCGGCATCAAGTCTGAGGGTCGGGGCGACCGGATCGTGGTCAAGGCCGAGGACGCCCTAGTTGCGGCGCTCAAGGTTAAGGCCGAGCTGCCAAGTGCGACCATCACCTATGTGCGCCGGCTGAACCGCCGTGGCGATCAGCGCCACCCGCCCCACCGGCTTGCCGACTAACCGCAGCTTCTAAGTCTCGTCGTCGGGCTTCGCCATGCGTCCGGCGGGAAGCGCGTGCGCTCGCATCGCGAAATAGATCACGAAGCAGCCAACCAGCAACGCCCCGGCGAGAGCAGGCGCGCGCCAATCGCCAGTGGTGACCCGCACCGTGATCAGCCCGACACACACGATGGTACCGAGCGCCGGCACGAAGCGGGGGATCTCGAACAGGCCTGGCTTCTCGTCCTTGCGCCCCTTCAAGACGAACAGCGCCCCGTTCACCACCGCGAACACGGCGAGCAGCAGGAGCACGGTGGCCGAAGCAAGCTCGGAGATGGTGCCGGTCGCGCCAGTGGCGCGAGGATCATGAACAGCACGGCGATGGCGATATGCGGCGTCCGTCTGCCGTTATGGACCTTGCCGAAGAACGCCGGCAGTAGGCCCTGGCGCCCCATGCCGTAAAGCAGGCGCGACGCCGTGACGAAGTTGACGAGGCCGGTATTGGCGACGGCGAACAGTGTGATCGCCGTGAACAGGATCGGGGGGATGAATGGCGCGGCGCGCGTCACCACCTCGGTGATGGGCCTCGTCAACTTCGTCACGGCGTCGCT
>PVMS01178926.1_pt1 | contig 18704 bp, 17 predicted proteins | sample 1853461 | NCBI WGS metagenome assembly PVMS01 (sample SAMN08582032, study PRJNA380276) | Marine sediment metagenome, whole genome shotgun sequencing project. | isolation source: ocean sediment barecode stripped | collected 2017 | reverse complement strand
TATGCCTACCAGAGTCATTGGCGAGCGATGAGAGCGATTGAAAAAGGATACTTTGAGAGTCAGATCATTCCCGTTATCCCACCTGGTGGTGATGAAATTGTTGACAAAGATGAAGGTGTCGCATTCCGCCAGACAGGGTAGCGATGAGCACCCTAAAACCGGTCTTCAAACCAGATGGCGTGGTCACCGCAGGCAATTCCAGCCAGGTCAGCGATGCGGGGGCAGCATTGGTTATCGCCTCTCCAAGAATAATCGGACGTTACAACCTGGTCCCCCGGGCTCGAATTGCAGCCCGGGTAGTCATTGGTTCCGATCCTGTCTTGATGTTAGATGGTCCCATCCCAGCCACTAAAAAGGTTTTAGAGCGCAGTGGATTAGAGCTGGCTGATATGGATGTGATAGAAATTAACGAGGCTTTTGCATCTGTCGTGCTGGCATGGGAACAGGAACTGACCGCAGATATGCAGCGGGTCAACCCAAATGGAGGCGCCATCGCACTTGGTCATCCACTCGGCGCGACAGGTGCGATCTTGATGATTAAATTGCTTAATGAATTGGAGCGCACCGGTGGCAGGTTCGGATTGCAGACCATGTGTATCGGTCATGGAATGGCGACAGCAACTATCATCGAGAGGTTATAGGGTATGCACCTCGTATTCATAGCCTTGGGATCGAACTTGGGTGACCGGGCTGCAAATTTACAAGCCGCGATTGAGGCTTTGGAACCTGAAGTCCATACCCTGAAATGCTCCCCAGTGTATGGTACCCCACCCTGGGGTTATTCAGACCAACCCCAGTTTTTAAATCAAGTTGTAGAAGCTGAGACGGATCTTTCCCCACTCGCGCTGCTGGAATATATGAAGATAATAGAGGTGCAGCTCGGTCGGCAGGAGACATTTCGATTTGGGCCGCGGTTAATCGATCTGGATATAATTTTTTACGATCGTGAGGTGATTGATTCTTCCCCATTGATCATCCCCCATCCTCGCTTGGCAGAGCGCGGATTTGTGTTGATGCCCTTGGCTGATTTGGCTGCGGATTTCCGGCACCCAATACTTGGAGAAAGTGTCTCGGACTTGCTCTCCAAAGTGGAAACCGATGGAATATTTATGGTCTCTCCAGAAGGATGCACTGAAGTAAGTGAGTAAATTTGGTAGAATTAACCTAATAGAACAGGAGGTGTTCTCATGACCCAAGAAAGCGTAAAACCACTCAACTGGGAGCCAACCCCAGGTATCGGGTACACTGTCATTCGACGACCTGATGGTGGCATGCAATACACTTTCACCGATTTATCCCATGATACTCTGGTTCACTGGCATGAGTTCGCCACTGAACATTTATTGGAATCCGACCGGTTGACCACGAACCTTTATGATTTACGTGAAGTCCAAGAGATCACAAAGGAAGCAATTGATTATGCAATTGAGGTCAATTCAGACCCCTCGGCACGTAATATTCGTCTGGCGGTCGTGGTGAAAAACGATGAGGTGCGCCAGGCGATTGGAAAAATTCCATCCTCGACCACCCCTGGTGGAGTCGAACTCAAAGTATTTACGGATATTAAGGAATCAGAGGCTTGGTTAGACCGGCCCTTGACTTTAATCGTCTGATCCAGATCCATTAATGGTAAATCTCAATCGATTAAAGATTGAGATAGTTTGATTCATGTTGTATAGCAATGAACTGGTTATCGGAGACAATTTATTCGAATGGGGTATGCGTACCTATTTAATGGGCATCCTGAATCTGACACCGGATAGCTTTTCTGGCGATGGTTTAATCTCAGATTTGGGGGGGGAGAATGAACAATTTGAAGCGGCAAAATTAATTGATACAGCATTAGAGCAGGCTCAGAGATTTGTTGAAGCAGGTGTTGACATTTTGGATGTGGGGGGAGAAAGCACTCGTCCAGGAGCTTCCTTGGTGGATGTCGATGGAGAACTGAGCCGTGTTATCCCTGTCATAGATGCATTGGTCGGGGAATTTAATGTACCGATATCCGTGGACACATATAAACATCAAGTTGCCCGGGCAGCATTGGAAGCTGGAGCCCATATGGTCAATGATGTCTGGGGACTGAATGCTGACCCCGAGATGGCTGCGACCATCGCTGCTTCTGGTGCACCAGTAATATTAATGCATAACAGGAGTTCATGGGCTCATGCAGATATCAAAGGTAGATTGGGCGGGCGATATGTTGGGATTCCGTATGACGATTTGCTCGAAGATATCAAACGTGAACTGAAGGACAGCGTTGATCTGGCTCGAACAGCTGGAATCCCGAATGGCATGATTATCCTGGATCCCGGGATCGGTTTTGGAAAAACGGTCGAACAAAACCTGGATTTGATCAATTTGCTTCCAGAAATTCGTGGGTTAGGATATCCGATTTTATATGGACCCTCACGAAAATCGTTTATTGGATTTACACTTGATCTCCCGCCAGATCAACGTCTCGCAGGGTCTGCCGCGGCGGTAGCGGTTGGGATCGTCCGCGGTGCGGACATCGTCCGGGTACATGATGTGGAATTCATGAGCCAGGTTGCCAGGATGACGGATGCGATAATCCGTTGATTATTAATCCATGATATATTGATCTTAAGTAACTGCTTAGCCATCGTAATAAACACCCACTTTTGTCATTGCGAGGAGCGTTTATTGCGACGAAGCAATCTCCATAAGGACGTTTTCGCTAAAAAACCAGGAGACTGTTTCAGTAAAAACCGCTTCGCAGTGACATGGCTGAGTAGTTACGATCTTAATATTGTTAGATTTTCTGGAAGTGTATAGTATTCCCACTCCTGGAAGGAGTAGAAATGTATAAAGATTATTTTACTGTTAAGGGAAAATTGCCAACTAGTCAAGGTGATTACACCATATTCAGATTGAAGCAGCTTGAGGGTCAGGGTTTGACTGATCTCGATCAACTGCCTTTCTCTATCCGGATTATGCTCGAATCTGTTCTTAGGCATTGCAATGACCGGGAGATCACTCAAAAGGATGTTATAAATCTGGCCTCTTGGGAGCCTAAACCAAGTCAAAGGCACAGTTTTCCTTTCCGTCCAGCCAGGGTTCTTATGCAGGATTTTACTGGTGTGCCGGCGGTTGTCGATTTGGCAGCCATGCGTTCTGCCTTGTCTCGTCTTGGTGGTGATGCTCATAAAATCAACCCCTTGATCCCAGTTGATCTTGTGATCGATCATTCCATCCAGGTGGATTTCTTTGCCAGTCCAGATGCCTTACAGAGAAATGCCGAGATCGAGTTTCAAAGAAATCGTGAGCGATATGAATTCCTGCATTGGGGGCAGCAGGCATTTGATAATTTCCGTGTTGTTCCTCCCTCGACAGGAATTGTTCACCAGGTTAACCTCGAATTCCTTGCACATGTTATCCTCACCAAGCAGGGTGACAATGAATTGTTTGCATTTCCAGACACTCTGGTCGGAACAGACTCTCACACCACGATGATTAATGGATTAGGAGTTGTTGGTTGGGGTGTTGGTGGCATCGAAGCTGAAGCTGCCATCTTGGGGCAGCCTTTGGATATGCTCACACCAGATGTGTTCGGATTCAAGTTATCCGGAGAGTTGAGAGAAGGTATCACAGCCACAGATCTGACCCTGGCTGTGGTGCAGATGCTGCGCGAGAAGGGTGTTGTTGGAAAGTTTGTGGAATTCTTTGGTCCAGGTCTTGATCATCTTACCCTCCCAGACAGAGCGACAATCTCCAACATGGCTCCAGAATATGGGGCTACGATCGGGTTTTTCCCAATCGATGATGAAACTTTGCGGTATCTTGCTCTCACTGGAAGACCTGCTGATTTAATCGAGCTCATTGAAATCTATTGCAAGGAACAAGGACTATTTCGGACTGCAGCCACGCCAGATCCGAAGTTTACTGGTTTATTAGAGCTTGACTTATCCGAAGTAGAGACCAGTCTCGCCGGTCCCAAAAGACCTCAAGACCGGATTTCTTTGGGTGAAATGCAGCGAAAGTTCAGAGCTGATTTGGTAGCCCCAATAAGTGAGCGAGGTTTTGAATTGGCTCCTGAAGATCTGGATCAGAAAATCACCATTGGAGCAAATGGAACAACTGCCGAGTTGAGTCATGGTTCAGTGGTTATCGCCGCCATCACATCCTGTACCAATACTTCAAATCCCTCTGTCATGATCGCAGCTGGCCTGTTGGCAAAAAACGCCGTAGAAAAAAGTTTACAGACCAAACCTTATGTCAAAACCAGTCTGGCTCCAGGTTCTCGAATAGTTACAGACTATTTGGAAAAGGCAGGTTTATTAAACCCACTGGCCGAGCTAGGATTTAACCTGGTTGGTTATGGATGCACAACCTGCATTGGAAATTCTGGACCTTTGTCCGGTGAGGTGGTCAAGGGGATATCCAAAGGAGAATTAGTTGCTGCGGCAGTGTTGTCTGGAAATCGAAATTTTGAAGGTCGAATCCATCCCTACGTGCGGGCTAATTATCTGGCATCTCCGCCACTGGTGGTGGCATATGCACTCGCTGGTACAGTTGACATTGATTTGACCAATGACCCTCTCGGAGAAGACGATCAAGGCAATCCGGTTTATCTTCATCATATCTGGCCTTCGACTGAGGAGATCCAACAGCGGATTTCCGAATATATTCAGCCGGGTATGTTTGTGGAAAAATATAGTGATGTGTTTTCAGGAAATAAGGTTTGGAATGCGATCGAAGGCAGTCAGGGAGATATTTACCACTGGCAGGGTGATTCCACCTATATTCAAGAGCCACCATTCTTCACAGATTTAACCCTGGAGATACCCCTGATTGGTGAAATTCATGGCGCCAGAGTTTTGGCTGTGCTTGGTGATTCCATCACCACAGATCACATTTCTCCAGCAGGAGCGATACCAGCAGATAGTCCTTCCGGTAAGTACTTAATTGAGCGAGGGGTACCCTTGCGAGATTTTAATTCCTATGGCTCCCGGCGGGGAAACGACCAGGTGATGACTCGGGGTACATTTGCCAATATCCGCTTGATGAACCAAATGGTGCCCGGTGTTGAAGGAGGCTTTACTAAACATCTTCCTGATGAGACCCGGATGAGCATCTACGATGCTTCCATGCAGTACCAGAAGGATGGTGTGCCCTTGCTGGTTTTGGCAGGTAAAGAGTATGGCACCGGCTCTAGCCGGGATTGGGCAGCAAAAGGGACTCAGCTGCTGAATGTTAAGGCAGTCATAGCCCAATCGTTCGAGAGAATCCACCGCTCGAATTTGGTAGGTATGGGAGTTTTACCCCTTCAGTTTGAGGCTGGTGAAGGTGTTGATAGTCTTGGCCTATCAGGGTTTGAAGTGTTTGATATTTCTGGCCTGGAGGATCAGGTTAAACCTCAAAGTAAGGTTACAATCCTCGCTGAAAAGGATGATGGGAAGGTTATCGAATTCCAGGCGATCGTCCGGCTCGACACTGAGTTGGAGGTTGATTATTATCGGAATGGCGGCATATTGCATAAGGTGTTGAGAGATATGCTGGTTGATGGATAATGCACGTACTTATTTACCTATTTATTTAGTCTCTCGAAAAAATATCGGGCCGGACAAGTCAACCCCCCTGTTTTTTCTGAAGGGGACCAATCTTTTCAAATCCTTCTTAATCTGTTTCGGGAGGTGACTCTTCCTTCTCGGGAATTGTCTCTGAGGCAGACAGGGTTTGTCCCTCCTCGAGATTTGAATTTATGGGAAGGGGCACTTCACCTTCAACCGTTTTCTTTGCTGGTGGCCAATTGACTCTTTCTATACCCTGGGTTAATAAACCGATTTGAGCGATCCCCAACCAGATGAAAATTATTGTGAAAACCCATGCGGTGACGGTGATAATTGCATACATGTTTGCGCGAAAAGCGTCTACCTTTTCCTGAACGGTTGAGATCACATCCTGGTATTGGTCAAGAACGAGCTGAATTTCGTACAGGTCGGCCTTCAGGTCTGAGATACCTCGGGAGATAATCCTGATTTGGGCGGCGAGCATAACTAGATTGCCCTGGGTCGAATTCAAAGTTCCTTCCATCTCTGCCAGAGATTCCGGGATCGCATCGAGGCTCTGTGATACATCCTCCAATGCGGTAGTGAAGGAGACCTCTGGAGCATAATTTTCAATGGGTAAGAATGGAATTGATGTCAACAGCTGCAGAGTGCTTTCCAAAGTACCAGCCGCGTCCTGAAGTGTGGTGAGCCCTGTTTGAGTTGCCTCTATCGCCTCAGGTATACTCCCAGAGAGGAGTCCTGAAAGTGATTCCACCATTGGCACAGAATCATCGACGCCTTTGCTGGCAGTCTGGACAGTATTTCCAAGCGTGTTCATTTCCGAGATCGTTCTTGTAAGGGTGTCATCTACAACCACCAGACCAGAGCTGGTCGCATTCAGGGTTGTATCTATCATATCGATCGTGTTAACCAGGCTCGCGGTTAATGGCGCTTTCACTCCCCAGACTAGGGCGATACCTGCAATACTGAAGATCAAGCCGATAATTGCAGCAACAATGAATGTAATGCCGATGATTTTTCGTGCCATAATTTCTCTCCTGGATTATCTGGGTAACTTCCGTTTGCAACTCTGGATCGCTTAGTTATAAGATTATAATGGGCAATTGATATTTCTAAGGAGGATCATAATAAGAACATGCACCTTTTAGTTACCAACGATGATGGGGTAACTGCCCCAGGTTTATTAGTTTTAGCTGAAGAATTACGAAAATCCTACCAGGTGACAATTTTAGCGCCAGATCGAAACTGGTCGGCATCTGGCCATGTTAAGACAATGCACCGGCCACTGCGAGTCAAAGAAGTTGTGTTGGGCGATGGAACGATCGCATTAGCCTCAGATGGAGCTCCCTCGGATTGTGTGGCTTTAGCTATGCTCGGTATAATTCCGGATGATATCGATCTGGTCGTTTCTGGCATCAACCCCAATGCCAACATTGGGCATGATGTCACCTATTCGGGCACAGTGACTGCAGCTCTGGAAGCATCGATTTGGGGTATCCCTGGGATAGCTGTCTCATTGGATTCTCCAGAGAATCATTTAGGTGATTTGGATTTTGGTCCAGCTGCCCGGGTGGCTGGAAAAGTGGTTGATAAAGTTATCAATAACCAGCTGCACAGTAAAACTGTGCTAAATGTAAATGTGCCTTATCTCCCCGATGGTGAGATCAAAGGTTATCATATTACCCGCCAAGGTCTTCGCGTTTATAGGGATCGTTTAGATCGCCGGTTTGATCCTCGCGGACGACCATATTATTGGATAGGTGGGGACGCTCCGACAGGTATTCCCGAGGAAGGGACGGATTTTGGTTCCCTGGTGAATGGGTATGTCTCTATCACACCGTTGCAGTTAGATCTAACTGCTATCGATTTACTTGGTTCCTTGCAAGAATGGAATTGGGATTAAATAAGTGCCTGAAGATTTTCGCAAATTGTGAAAATATCCGCTTGAAAGGCCTTGACATATCCAGGATTCCTTATAAAATCGTGCGAGATGGATAGTTGCAAGATTTTACCTGAAATAGATCGCCGCCTGGAAGTCGTTCACCTCCTGGGCGGTTTTATTATCACCAGAGAGTCTGATAGGCTCAAATTTTATATTTTCAAGCTTTCGCTGCAAAATAATGGCGATCCTGGTACATAGAATCCGAATATAAATATGATTAGACTTCCCGGTTTAATTGACCCTCATGTTCATTTACGCGATCCCGGTGCAACCTATAAAGAGGATTGGGATAGCGGCACAAAGGCTGGACTGGCAGGTGGGTTTACCATGTTGCTGGCGATGCCCAACACCGAACCGCCTATCACTTCGGAGAAAACTTTTAAGCTTTCGGAAAAATCCGCTAAGGTTAAAGCACGACTTGATTATGGTCAATTTCTCGGAGCTGGTTCTGATAATGCTGAGGCGCTTGCCAAATTAGCAGCTCGTGCAGCTGGTTTGAAAATGTATCTAGACCAAACTTACGGTCCCTTACACTTAGATGATATGACTATTTGGCAGGATCATTTTATCCACTGGCCTGGGATCGTACCAATTGCAGTGCACGCAGAAAGCATGAGCTTAGCTGCTGTGCTGTTAATGTCGCTTCTGTATGATAAACCAGTTCATATTTGTCATGTAGCTCGACGAGAGGAGATTTTATTAATCCGGGCTGCGAAAGAAAAAGGGGTTAAAGTCACTTGTGAAGTGACCCCTCACCATTTGTTCATGACCGAAAAAGACATTCCCCAGGATTCTCCGGGCAAAGGTGAGGTTCGCCCGCGTCTGGCGACCTCCCGGGATAGGGATGCTCTCTGGGATAATCTGGACGTGATTGACTGCTTCGCAACTGACCACGCTCCCCATACATTAGCTGAAAAGGAAGGCGCGGAGCCACCACCTGGGTTTCCAGGATTAGAAACGGCGTTATTTCTATTATTAACTGCTGTCAATGAGGGTCGCATTTCTTTAGAGGATATCGTCTCAAGAATGTCTACCAATCCACGGCAAATATTTAAGTTGCCAGAACAAGAGGATACATGGATTGAAATTGATCCCGATCCTATTTGGGAAATTCGGGCACAGGATACTTGCACTCGCTGTGGATGGACACCTTTTGAGGGGTGGCAGGTTCGTGGTCGCTTAAGGCGGGTCTCCCTGCGCGGAGAGATTGTGTTTCAAGAAGGTAAAGTAATTACAGAACCGGGCTCGGGTCGCAATGTCAGGATAGAGGGATAAATATCTAATTATTTGCGGCGAGTATGTGAGCGTTCATTTATATATCTAATCACGCGAAAGGAGTTATTCTGCCAGCAGATCTCCTCAATAAAGAGAATATTAATCCTTATCTACCCTTCGGGGACCGACAAGATTCTCCCTTCTATGGAAAGGACATTCTCTCGGTAAAGCAGTTCACGCGACAGGATCTGAAGTATATTTTTGGTGTCGCACATGAGATGCGCGAGATGGTTCAACGGGTCGGATCGTTTGATTTACTCAAAGGCAAGATTCTAGCCAACTTGTTTTACGAACCTTCAACCCGTACATCTTCATCATTCACGTCTGCCATGGAACGCCTGGGTGGCAGTTTGATACCGATCAATGAAGTCCATTATTCGTCGGTTGCCAAAGGCGAATCCTTACCGGACACAGTGCGAACCCTGGAATGTTATGCGGATGTGATTGTATTGCGCCATCCAGAGGTTGGGGCTTCCGCACAAGCTGCAAAATATGCCCGCAAGCCGATCATCAACGCCGGGGATGGAGTTGGGGAACATCCGACGCAGGCTTTACTTGATCTTTTCACCATCTCTGAAGAGCTCGGTGAAGTGGATGGTCTGACGGTTACAATGCTTGGAGATCTCAAATACGGGCGTACGGTTCACTCTTTAGCCCGCTTGCTCTCTCTTTACGAGGTGGAGATCAATTATGTCTCACCGGAAATCCTTAAAATTCCTCTGGAAATTATTGATGAGGTCGATAAAAAAGGTGTCCCGCAGGCTGAATTCTCCACCCTTGAACCTGTTTTGCCGAGGACAGATGTGCTGTATGTCACCCGCGTTCAAAAGGAGCGTTTCGAGCAACTATCCGATTATGAATTGGTTAAGTCAGCCTTTATTATCTCTCCTGAAACCTTAACCATAGCTAAAGAGCGTATGATCATCATGCACCCGCTGCCGAGAGTTGGTGAGATCAGCATGGAGGTAGATGATGATCCACGTGCTGCCTACTTCCGACAAATGGAGTACGGTCTTTACGTGAGGATGGCCTTGTTGGCAATGGTTCTCGGAAAATCCTGACCAAATTCCTTGCCGTTGTATGCTTGAGTTAAATTATTTGATCTGAGGAGGAGGTAGAAATGGGGTTCTTTACCCAGCTTGAGAAAAGGGCAAGAGAGGTCGATTCCCTGCTCTGCATTGGTTTAGATCCTCATCCAGGAGAATTATCTTCTCCCGATTCCCAGGCTGTGCAGGATTTTTGTGTACGATTAATTGATGCCACCAAGCACATCGTGCTTGCGTATAAACCAAACATTGCTTTTTTCGAAGTGTATGGAAATGCAGGTATTGCAGCTCTTGAAGTAGTGATTGACTCTATACCAAAAGAGATTCCCGTCATCCTGGATGCCAAACGAGGTGATATCGCCTCCTCAGCGCAGGCATATGCGCAGGCAGCCTTTATTACGCTCGGTGCAAATGCCGTGACTGTAAATCCCTATCTGGGTCACGACACCCTTGTGCCGTTCTTGGGAAATGAGAAGCGGGGCGTTTTCTTATTGTGTAAGACTTCAAACCCAGGGGCTGCAGACATTCAAGATCTCAAAGTAGTCTCAGACTCGGCAAGTGTATTTGATTCAAATCTCACAATCTATGAATTCATCGCTGCAAAAGCTGTGGAATGGAACAAGAATGACAACCTTGGATTAGTGGTTGGTGCCACCCAAATTGCAGCTCTTGCCCGAGTGCGAAAACAGGCCCCAAATCTCTGGATTCTCGCTCCTGGAGTCGGCGCCCAAGGGGGAGATTTACTAGCTGCCCTTCAGGCAGGTTTGCGAAGAGACGGTTTAGGGATAATCGTGCCCATCTCTCGCAGTATTTCAAGGTCAACCGATCCACGCCAAGCAGCAGAAGAATTGAATGGAAGAATTAACCAGGTTAGAAAGGACTTAGAAACTCGAGCATGGCATGACTTCCCAACAAGCAGAAAAGGGGAACCTGTTTTGAATAATCTTGCGATCGATTTGCTTGAGTCAGGCTGTGTGGAATTTGGTGAATTTGAGCTGAAATCAGGATTAATTTCCCCCATCTACATTGACCTGAGGCGATTAGTTGCTTACCCGGATTTATTAATCCGGATCGCTGATATTTATTTGGAGATCTTGGGAGAGCTAAAATTCGATCACCTTGCTGCTATACCTTATGCAGGGTTGCCAATTGCCACTGCCATCAGCTTGCAGGGTGGATTGTCGTTTGTATACCCTCGAAAAGAGACCAAGTCATACGGTACGCGTGCGGAAATTGAAGGTGTTTATTCCGCTGGTGAGCAGGTGGTTTTGATCGATGATCTGGCGACGACAGGTGGCAGCAAGTTTGAAGCGATTGACAAACTCGACTCCGTTGGCTTGAAGGTTAAAGATGTGGTGGTGTTGATCGATCGCCAATCTGGTGCTTCTGAAGACCTCATTGAATCAGGATATTGCCTGCACGCTATCTTTACATTGTCTCAATTGTTGAAGTACTGGCAGACAGCCGGATTGATCTCAGAAGATCAGAGTGCCGCAGTGCAGAAATTCATTTCAGATTCAGGTTCAAGTAACGCAAATCCTGATTGAATCATTATCCGGAAAGATCTAGCAATTAGATGATTGTGGGAGTGGATGTACAGAAACCTTCGGCCATTGCTCTTTCGATTAGACGCTGAATTTGCGCATAGCCTAATAATAAATTTGCTCCGTTTTGCTGGTGTGATACCTGGCTTGAGCGATGCTATCAAAGTTTTCTACTTGGCTCCGGACATACCTGTTGAGGCGTTTGGCCTTAGATTTAAAAATCCTGTTGGATTAGCAGCGGGTTATGACAAAGACGGCATTGGCTGGCGGGGGTTGTCATTATTGGGATTCGGCCATATAGAATTAGGTACTGTTACCCCTCTCCCTCAAGCAGGAAACCCTCGTCCGCGGGTTTTCAGGTTTGTGAAAGATGATGCCCTGATTAACCGGATGGGTTTTCCCGGGCGAGGGGCTGAGGTCCTGGCAAATGCTATCGCCGGAGACCGTCCAGTTGATCTCATCCTGGGTGTCAATCTTGGAAAGAATGCAGCCACACCCTTTGACTCTGCTCTGGATGACTATTTAGTTTTGTTAAAGCGATTCGCAGACTTGGCCGATTACCTGGTGATAAATGTTAGTTCGCCAAATACAGTGGGCTTACGCCGCTTGCAGGCTCGACGTGAATTGGATAAATTGTTGAATGGCCTCGCAGCTGCACGCCAGAATGAAGAAGCTAAGATTGCGAAAAAGATTCCCCTATTAGTAAAACTATCACCGGACCTTTCAAATAATGAGTTGGAAGATGCATTGGATGCCATCATTGCGAACGGGATCGATGGCGTGGTTGCGACAAATACAACAACCAGTAGGAAAGATGTAGAGACTAAATTCTCGAGTGAAGTCGGGGGGTTAAGTGGTAGGCCTTTAACTTCCCTCAGCACAGAAATTGTGCGCAAGATTAACAAATATACTAACAGAAACCTGCCAATTATCGGAGTTGGTGGAGTGATGCAGGGCTCAGATGCCCAGGCCAAGCTTGAGGCAGGGGCGAAATTAGTACAGATTTATACTGGGTTGGTTTACACAGGGCCAGGTCTGGTGAAAAGCATACTCGAAGGGTTATCACCCTAAGGGATAAGAAATTCGAATCTCCAGGTATCCTCTTCCGGTTCGGTGATTGAAGATGCTTGACCAATGACTTGATACCAAGTGTTTCCCGGTTTGTATGGGAATGGTGTACCATCCTGGTAGGTTAGATACAGGACACGATCGGGTCCAGGGATATTCCAGCGAACTTCATAAACTTTACCTTCTCTGAAGGCATAAGCTGGCCCACTTCCACTGACCAATACCTCAACAATCTCTGCTGGAGGTTTGCGATAATAGGAGTGCTCCATCAGGAGAACAACAACATTATCAGCAGAAATCTGTTCATCATTATTACGATCGATTAGTGGAGCAAAAGTCTCACCCTCACCTTGATCGAATGAGTCATCCTGGAATCGCATATATTTTTCATCAGATGGATCGTATTCCCAAAGGACATAGTTATCCCCAGAGTAGCGTAAACTCATATTTTTCGCGGTTTGTCCGCCAGTGGGTGTTTCAACGTTGAAATACATACCATCCAAGTTTTGCCGGCTATCATTAACACCTTGATTTTGGGCGTATTCACGAATCTCGGAGGTGCCGCCCAACAGAAAAGAATAACCTTGTGGGTCGAATCGGCAAAGCGGAGCTCGATCGTTTGGAGGGCATAAGCCGCTTCCTCCACCTTCGAGAACCAGCCGGTCACTGTATTCTGACCCAAACAAGCGCTCATTGATCAAAGGGTCTGCGCTTCCAAAAGCAAATATACTTTTATACATGCGGATTAAGAAGTGATCTGGAAATCTTGCCGAGCGGATCGGTCCCGCCAAATTGGTATCCTCTCCATAAAAAATGGTATGGAAACGAGTATAGCCGTTGTTCTGATAATAGTCGAACACGATATCTGCGCTGGATAACCCCCAGGGTGGGCGAGTTCCAGTGCGCGGCACAATATTGATTTTTATTGCCACTGGACGTTTCTCCAGCTCCCTCCCATTCGCAACGTATAATCCAGTCAGGGGATTGACATCCATTGGGAAACTTTCTGGTCCGAATCCCTCCACAGGATAGGGAGGGGTCGCAGTGGGTGTTAAGGTCGCCGTTGCTGTCTCAGTGGGTGGAATTAGAGTCGCGCTTTGTTTCGGTTGAGTTGGTGAAATGGAAATTTCAGGTGCTTGATTGGCTTCTTCCTCAGTGGGAGACGGTCTTCCCCATGAGCAGGCAGTTATTATAAATCCAATAAATAGCAGTACGGACAATTTCTTCATCCGATATTTGCCTCCATTTTTCTGGTACTCAAGGTGGAATCATACTCGAATTGGGAAAGTTTGCCAACGTTGCTTGTGTTTTAGCCCAGAAACCCCTATAATTCCTTCTCAATGGAAAGTGTGAAAGCGCGGTTTGGTATTCAGAGCCAATATGGGAAGATCTTGGTTATCCTCGCATTCGTTTTGACCCTCACTGCCTGGTTGTTGAATACACCTCCAGGACTGCTGGGGAAAGCAGATGCCATCGGGTATGCAGTTTGCCATCGTATTGACCTGCGTTCTTTTCATCTAGGCGATCGACAGATCCCTCTTTGTGCCCGTTGCAGCGGTATGTACTTAGGGGCTATACTAGGTCTGGTGTATCAAACGTTTATCGGTCGCAGGCGAACTGGGATGCCATCTTGGAAGATCATCGTGCCAATTTCGCTTTTCGCTCTTGCTTTCATAATTGACGGACTGAATTCATTTCTCAGCTTGTTCCCCGGTGCTCCCGGTATTTACGAACCCAACAATACATACCGGTTGTTGACCGGAACTGGGATGGGTTTGGCGATCGCCATTGTTCTCTATCCTGCATTCAACGCCACAGTTTGGCGAATGATCGATCCCCGACCAGCGCTGCTGAATTTCAAATCCTTTGCTGTTCTGGTTGCACTTGCTTTCGGGCTAAATGCCTTGATATTACTCGGTAATCCACTGGTCCTTTATCCTCTCTCGATAATCAGTGCTGCAGGTGTGGTGGTTATATTGACGCTGGTTTATACAATGGTCTTGATGATGGTATTTAAAATTGAGAATCGGTATAATCAATTTAATCATATTGTTTATTCCGTGCTCGCTGGTCTGACATTAGCATTGATCCAGATAGGATTGCTGGATTTCGTTCGATTTACCTTTACCGGAACCTGGGATGGGTTCCATTTATGATAATCTTAGACGTATTGGTTGCAAATTGTTAGCATCAGGAGGTCTTCTATGGAATTATTAACCGGAGTGATGGCAGCTTTCGGGCTTTCTGCAAGTGCAGGTTTGAATGCCTATATCCCTTTATTGGTGATCGCTTTGACAGCTCGGTATACAGAATTAATTCAATTAAGTTCACCGTGGGATGCACTCACCAGTTGGTGGGCCATTGGTTTGTTGATCGTGTTCTCATTGATCGAGTTCTTTGCCGACAAGGTTCCTGCAATTAATCATGCCAACGATGCGATTCAAACTTTTGTCCGCCCGGTAGCAGGGGCAATCGTGTTTGCTGCCTCAGCCAATGTGCTTACTGAACTCCATCCGGTACTCGCTCTCGGGGCTGGGATATTGGTATCGGGGACTGTTTATGCTGTTAAATCGGTCGTAGTGCGCCCTGCAGTTACCGTCACTACAGGAGGGGCCGGTAATGTTCCGGTGAGTGTCGCAGAAGATATGCTTGCGACTTTTCTATCCATCATGGCAATAATCATCCCCCTTGTCATTGCCTTCGTGTTTATTTCAGGCACGGCTTTGGCGGTTTGGATATTTTGGAGGCGCAACAAGCGCAAGGAATTAATGCAAGCAGTTTAGCGATCAACAACAAAGACTGAGCCATTATTTGTTGAGGAGAAGAAAATGACCGACCAGGAAAGTTATGTGGTTATTACCCCCGAAGAAGAGCCCAAGAGATCGAAAATTTGGTGGATAATCCTGATCGTTGTCTTGGTGATAATTTGTTTTTGCTGTGCTGTGGTATTGATTTTCTATTATTGGCTAGGTGATTTAATTCTTCAGATATTCAACAATATCTCCTACCAACTTGGAACAAGTTATTACTAATCACGAGATTATATGATTCGCGTGTATTCCATTTCGCGATCATTTTAGGAATGCATCGATCGAGCCATCTAAAGATCAACCTATCTTTCTTGAAATTTGAGTTGAAGTTCAACCAGGGCCTGACGAGCAGCTGTCTGTACATCGGGGGAGAGATGCAGTGCGGAGAATTCATCCTCGTCCAGTACTTTTTGCTGTCCATCAGGATAAACCAGTAAATCTAAGGCCAGATCTCGGTAGGCGATTGAATCATCAGTAATTGCTGCTGGGTAGCCGATATTGCAATACCAACATTTCAGAAGACCACTGGTCTGCTCTTGAATTCTAAATATGTTGTACCAGCGATCACTGAAATAAGTCTCAATGAAACGATCGCCGCGTTTCAGGATAATTCCTTCCAATTCTGTATCATCTCGATCAAAGAAGGCCTCGATCTTGATTTCATTGTTCTGGCGAGAAATTAGATTTCCAAAATACCTCCAGGTCTCAATGCCTGAATGATCTTGTTTAATTACTGTAATGATCGTCATTATACGCGCTGCGCTTTTATCAGTGGAATTTTTAATTTGCAACAGTTTTGCCCATAACAATTAAAATACACTTTCTCTGTTTATCGGATACCTGATTATGAACTAGCAATTAATCCCCGGGATTTGTCAGTTGGTCTGGTCCGCTTTCAAATACAATAATCGGGTCTTGTGGGTTCAAGCTCAGCTGAATATCTTCACCTTCATTGGGCAAATCTGAATTCGAGAGGAAGTTAAATTCAAGCAGTGTCCCATTTATGGAAATCTTCACCCGACAAAGGTTGCCTCGAAAAGTTTTTTCGACCAATTTGCCTTGCAATAGAACCCCGATGTGACCATTTAGTAAAGCTGACTCCGGCCGGATGAGGACGGTTACAGTTCCCAGCAACGGTTTTGATATTGGAAAACTTCCGAGGGATGTATCCACGAAGTGTTGGTTATTTTCAGCTCTTGCAGTGCCTGGGATCAGATTTGTCAATCCGAGAAAACGCGCCGTGAACAAGGTTGCGGGTCGTCTGTAAATCTCTTCAGGTTTTCCTATTTGTTCGACTTTACCCTGCCTCATTAAGACAATCCGATCGGAGATGGCAAAAGCTTCTTCTTGATCGTGAGTGACGTATATGGCAGTTTGCTGCATCTGGCGAAGGATCCTGCGTAATTCACTCATCAATCGCTCTCGTAATGACCGGTCGATTGAGCCGAGTGGTTCATCCAACATCAGTAATCCGGGTTGGGGGGCTAAAGCCCGGGCGAGAGCTACTCGCTGCTGTTCGCCACCAGACAACGAATTTACATCTCTGTTCTCTAATCCCTTGAGGCCGACGAGTTTCAGGGTGTCCGAGACCTTGACCAGGATCCTGTCCTTCTCCATCCCGGACATTTTCAACCCGAAAGCCACATTCTCGAAAACATTTAGATGTGGAAATAATACGTTGTCCTGGAACATTAATCCGAATCCCCTGCGGTGGGGGGGGACATGATCTATGGCCGCACCCATCCAATAGATTTTTCCGTCATCCTGATTTTCAATCCCAGCAATGATTGACAGGAGGGTGGATTTCCCACAGCCGGAGGGTCCAAGCAAGGCGACAATTTCTCCAGAATGGATATCAAAAGTGATCCCTGCCAAGACTTGTTTGTCTGCAAAGGCTTTAAATATATTTGTGATCCTAAGTGCTGGGGGGCCGTTCAATATTATTTATCTCAGTAATAAGTTTATGTCAGTTGAAAACCAATTCATGGTGAATTAAAATTCGCCCACATCCGCAATTCGCAGGCGTTCGATGGCTATCAAACCACCTGTGACAACCACCATTAGGATTGTGCTCAATGCCATCGCTTGACCGTAGTTAATTGCTCCTGGTTGGGAAATGAAACGATAAATCACCAGCGGGATTGTTGGATATTCAGGTCGGGAGATCAGCGCAGTTGCACCAAATTCTCCAAGTGAGATTGTGAAGGCAAAAGTTGCTGCCACGATTAATGCTCTACCAACAAGGGGAAGATCCACAGTTCGTAATACGTGTCGTGGTGAGGCACCCAACGTCGCCGCGGCTTGCCTCAAGCGCGGTTGAATGCTGCGCAGCGCCGGCGTCAAACTGCGGATAACAAATGGAAAGGCAACCAGGGTATGGGCGATTGGCACCAGGATAGGGGATGCCCGCAGGTCGAAAGGAGGCCGGTTCAACGCAACGATGAATCCCAAACCCAGGGTAACCGCAGATGTACCAAGGGGAAGCATGAGAAGCGGGTCAAGAAACCTGTTGAGTGATAACCCTGAATGGCGGGTGAGCGCCCACGCGGCTGGAACTCCGATTGCCAGGGCAAGAATAACCGTAACCGTCGCATATGCCAGGGAAATACCAATGGCTGTCGTTGGAGGGACATAAAACAGTGAGCTGCGCCGGTTGATAGAGAGCTCCCGGTAAAAATCAACGGTAAAACCAGGAGATTCTACGACCCGCTGTCCGCGCTCAGGTTCAAATCGCGTAAAAGATCTCATCGCCAGGGCCAGCAGCGGAGTAATAAGGATAACGAATAAAGTGGTAATCACCACACCTGCAAAAAGCCGGCTCCGCCAGGTTGTCAGTCTCTTTTGTGTAAAACGAGGTGCGCGTAATTGCAGTGGACGAGATAATCTCCTGCTGAGTCGAGTATAGATAATCGTCATTGCCAGTGTACAGGCCAGCTGCAATAGAGCGAGCACGGCAGCTAAAGGTAAATTAAACAGACTGATGGTTTGGTAGAAGATCTCCACCTCTAAAGTTGCAAATTTTGGTCCCCCTAAGATCAATATCACACCAAAGGATGTGAAGTCGAAGATGAATACCAGTAGAGCTGCGGCTGTTATCGCAGGCCCGATTAACGGTAAGGTGACCTTGAAGAAAGTTTTTGTACGATTTGCGCCGAGAGTCCTGGCAGCCTGGTTTAGGCGTGGATCGATATGCGACCAGAAATCCCCTACCATGCGCAGAACAATGGTGGTGTTGTAGAAGATGTGGGCGAGGAGAATTGCGTAAATTGTATTTGTGAGGTTAATGGGGGCTGCGTTGAAGCCAAAGATTCTCATCGCCGCCAAATTCAACCAGCCGCGCGATCCCAATAAAGCATAGAAAGCTGCGGCAACAACCACCGTTGGAATAACGAAGGGAACCGTGGATAATGCTTGAAGCAGTGATTTACCTCGAAATTCGTACCGAGCGAACAGATAAGCCCCTGGTAAGCCGACGGCCAATGTCAGCACCG
>PVMS01096664.1_pt1 | contig 18722 bp, 15 predicted proteins | sample 1853461 | NCBI WGS metagenome assembly PVMS01 (sample SAMN08582032, study PRJNA380276) | Marine sediment metagenome, whole genome shotgun sequencing project. | isolation source: ocean sediment barecode stripped | collected 2017 | reverse complement strand
GATATTCGCCTGGGCATTTGAACTCACTCCCGAAGGGTTGCGGCGCGAGACGGATTCTGAATCAGACAAGCCACCCAGTACAAGCTCCCGCAAAATGATGGTGCTTTAACTAACCCTAAAATCAATTAACTATGTTATTTAACTCACTAAGCTTTTTCGTTTTTTTATTTATTTTCCTGGCACTATATTACTCGCACTTCTTGAACTGGAAATCCAAAAAGGGAATGCTTTTATTGGCCAGTTATGTATTTTATGGATTATGGAACCCTCCTTTGGTTATTTTACTATGGATTTCGACCATGGTCGACTGGACTGCCGGGAATAAACTGGCCAAAGAGGAAGACCCAAAAATAAGAAAACTATGGTTACTCTTAAGTATGTTTGTAAACCTTGGTTTTTTGGCTTTCTTTAAGTATGGAGACTTCTTTCTTGAAAATTTCACAGCTATGGTAAATGCCGTGGACATCTATTATCACCCACAGAAAATGGATATCATTTTACCAATGGGAATTTCATTTTATACCTTCCAGACAATGTCTTACACTATAGACATGTATCAGAAAAAAATAAAACCGGCCAAAACATTCCTGGACTTTGCATTGTATGTGACTTTTTTCCCGCAGTTGGTAGCAGGACCAATTGTAAGAGCCAAAGAATTAATTTCACAGTTTTATGAACCAAAAAGAGCAACCGTAAATCAGTTTGTTTGGGGAGTCTTTCTTTTAACATTAGGGTTGTTTCAAAAGGTAGTTATGGCTGATGTATTATTATCGGGAACTGCCGACGATGTCTTTGGTTCAACTAAAATATTAAATTTCTGGGACGCCTGGTCAGGAACCCTGGCATTTTCAGGGCAGATCTTCTTCGATTTTGCCGGGTATTCTACATGTGCAATTGGTATCGCATTGATGCTGGGAATCGTATTACCTGATAACTTCAGATATCCGTATGCCTCATTAGGGTTTTCAGATTTGTGGAAAAGATGGCATATCACTTTGTCAAGTTGGTTGAAAGATTACTTGTATATCCCTTTAGGAGGAAACAGGCACGGCATCACCCGCATGTATGCAGCCCTCATGATAACTATGTTGTTAGGTGGATTATGGCATGGCGCGGCCTGGACCTTTATTGTTTGGGGTGGTTTACATGGTACCTATCTGATATTAGAACGCTTACAACGAAGATATATCCCTTTTAAGATTACTGCTAAAAACGGCATGTTTCTGGCATTCACAACCTTTACCTGTGTGAACATAACCTGGGTATTTTTTAGAGCCAGAGAGTTTGGAACGGCCTGGAATATGCTCAAATCTATGTTGTTCATGAATGGTGATGGCGAGAAAATCTTGGATTCATTTGAGATCATAAAAATATTTACCGTTATTTCAATATTATTTTTATCACATTGGTTTATGAGAAATTCTTCAGTAAAAGAATTATCTAAAAAAATATCACCGATAACCTTGGGATTGGTTTGGGCCATCATGCTGTTTTTAATTGCATTGGCACAAGGTACAGCGGAACAATTTATCTATTTCCAATTCTAAACATAGAGTATTATTGTACAGAAAATTAAATTTTGATTTTAATTTAAGAAGGGGTTTGCTAACAATCCCATCTTATAAACAATTGCTATAAAAAATGTCAACATTCTTTCAAAAATTAAATTCCTTTTTTACTAAAGGTAAAGCTAATGGGATAAAAAATAAACTAGTTTTATCTGAAAATCCCTTGTTAAGGTATTTTACCTTTTCTTCTCTTTATGTCGCTCAGGGTATCCCTGAAGGCCTGACATTTTTTGCCATTCCGGCATGGATGGCGGCAAACGGTAAAAGTGTAGCAGAAGTAGGTAGTTTCATTGCCGTCATTGGTATTCCATGGAGTTTCAAAATACTCGTAGCACCATTAATGGACAGATTTAGCTTTTTGCCAATGGGTAAAAGAAGACCTTGGGTCATTTTTGGTCAGTTGGGCCTCATTATCAGTCTGTTTTGTATGGCTTTTGTAAATGACCCGTTAAGCAATCTTTCAACACTCATGGTAGCAGGATTTTTTGTCAGTTTTTTTGGAGCCTTCCAGGATGTAGCGACAGATGGTATGGCCATTGATATTGTACCCATTAAAGAACAGGCAAGAGCAAATGGTCTAATGTGGGGATCCAAAACGATTGGTATTTCTCTTTCGGTAGCCGGCAGCACCTTTATTATCAATACGTATGGATTCAATTACGCTGCAATAACACTTGCTATTACAATTTCGTGTATCATTTTGATCCCAATATTTTTCAGAGAAAAAACAGGAGAGAAAATACTACCCTGGACCAAAGGAGTTGCTTCGGAAAGTTCTAAAAAAATGCAATTGAAAAGCTTGAAAATCATTTTTAAAAGTTTAATGAAGGTCTTCTTTTTGCCTTCAAGCCTGTTAATGGGTGTTGCCGTTTTTAGTATATGTATAGGGTTTGGACTCATGGATGCTATTCTACCTGTTTTTTCCGTTCAAGAAATAGGTTGGACCAATACGTACTATGCAAACATTGTAGCTATTGCAAACATAACTGCAGGTCTATTAGGAATGTTTGTCGGTGGCGCGCTTGTTGACTATTTTGGTAAAATAAGAATGATGACTATATATCTTGTAACTTTAATGATGCTGGTCATATTTATGTCCATTTTTAAGAATTCCTGGACTAATTCACTATTTGTCCCTGGATTTATTATTGCTTATTATATCCTGTTTACTTTTTTAAATATTGCGATATTTGCGGCTGCAATGGAATTATGCTGGAAAAGAATATCCGCTACACAATTCACCTTATATATGGCCATAGCCAATATTGGAAGGGCTACTGGGGCAGGCATGCTTGGGGGTATAAAAGATTTCTTTGAAGTATGGGAATATGTTATCATTGTTATTGCCTTATTTGCATTAATTATGATTGTACTCATTAGAAGAATGAATGTTAACAAACATTTAATTAATATTGATAATTTAGAAGCTAATTATATAGGTTAAATTGAATAATATAAAATTGGTTTGGTTTTCTACCTTAAAATACATCAAAAAAAAGACGCTGTAATCAGCGTCTTTTTTATTATAACCTGAGTTTATAGTGTTTCTTTTAGCCATTTATAAAATTCTCGATGCCAAATTAAACTGTTTTGAGTTTTCAATACCCAATGATTTTCATTTGGAAAGAATAATAACCTGCTTTTTAAGTTGTTTAATTTAGCTGCCTGAAAAGCTTCCAATCCTTGACCTATTGGTACTCTATAGTCCTTTCCACCTTGGATTATTAATATAGGCGTGTCCCAATTCTCGACATAGTTAATAGGGTTTGATTCGCTATAACTTTTTTGAGCTGCAGTATTGTTTTTTTCCCAGTATGCTCCACCAATATCCCAATTTACAAACCACATTTCCTCTGTTGTTCCATACATACTTTCCCAATTAAAAATACCGTCATGAGAAACAAATGTTTTAAATCGTTTTTGATGAGTTCCCGCTAATTGAAAAACAGCGTATCCTCCAAAACTTGCTCCAATTGCTCCTAACCTATCTTTGTCAACAAAAGGTTCTTTAGCAAAGGAATCAATTGCATCAATAAAGTCCTGCATGGGTTTACCACCGTAATCCTTACTGATAGAGGCATTCCACTCTACTCCATGGCCAGGCATACCTCTCCGGTTAGGCGCTACTATAATATATCCATTAGCAGCCATTAATTGAAAATTCCATCTGAATGAATAGAACTGTGACATTGCTGATTGGGGTCCTCCCTGACAATACAATATTGTTGGATATTTCTTTGAAGCATCGAAATTTGGAGGATAAATGACCCAAACCAACATATCTTTCCCGTCTTTGGTTTTAATTGTTCTTTCTTCTATAGTACTCAGGTTAATGTTTTCATAAACAGCATCATTTACATGGGTTAATTGTTTCATACTCCCATCAGATAAATTAACTATGTACAATTCCGTAGCATGATTCATATCTGATCGTGAAACTACCATCCTATTATTTACTTGCCCTACGATACTACGAACATCAAATTTCCCTTTGGTAACCTGCTCAACCACAGGAGAACCTGCGATGTTTACCTTAAACAATTGAACGGTTCCATTGCTGGCGGCAATAAAATAGATAAAACCGGCATCATAACTCCATTTAAAACTATTTACAGTACCATCCCATTGTGCCGTTAAGTTTACTGATCCTTTGTCTTTTTTAATAATAAGATCGTTTTTATCAGCTTCATGTCCATAAGTACTCATACTAAGCCATGCCATAACACCTTTTGATGAAAACGCAGGGTTGGTATCAAACCCTTCCATTCCATTAGTAAGATTAGTAGTAGTCTTTGATTCAATATTATAAGAATAAATATCTGTATTTGTACTCTCGGCATAATCTTTTCCAAAACTCTTTTTAGTAACGTATATGATGTTTTTATAATCAGGACTCCATAAATAATCTTCATCGCCCCCAAATGGTTTTTGAGGGCAATCAAAAAATTCATTCGGCATAATATCAATACTTGTTATAGTTCCGTCCTCATTTTTTTTATTTAAAAATACATGACTGTAAGCACCATCTTCCCAAGTATCCCAATGCCTATAATTTAAGTCGTCATAAATCATAACTTCCGATTTATCCAGTTCAGGGTACACATCTTTGCCGTAAACAGGATGCATTTTGACATCTTTTGAAGACAAGTAGTACTTTCCATCAGGCAGTGCCTTAACATTCTTTAAGAATTTACCGGCATCTACTATTTCAGTATTCCGCTCACCATCTAAAGCGATTTTATACGTTTTCGATTCACCTTCATTTAAATTTATATTGTATTTTTTTACACTATAAATTACATAATTGCCATCATTTGTTATTCCTTTAGCACTTACTCTACCCAACTGAATTAACTGTTCAGGAGTCATATTTACTTGCGACTCCATTATTAGTACGGCTCCGAAAAGAAGAAAGCCACTCAAATATTTTTTCATTTTAAATCATTTTATATTTATTGTGGCTACAAATTTATTAAGAATTTTATCAATATTGTGTAAAAGTATTTACAAAAATCAATAAAATATTTTCAGGAATAAAACTTTAGATTTTTCAAACAAATGAGAGTGAAAAACTATTCGTATTTCAAAAATAGGTACGCCACAATTATAAATACATACAACCTAAATAAAACGATGGTACAACAACTGTACTATTGTAATTAAGCCTATTCTGGCCCTTTTAATTGTGAAGCAAGGAAAAGAATCCAGCCAGTGCGCCCTTGTCCGCCTCTGGCGGGTCTGGCGTATCCCCGAAATCAAGAAGCTTCATCAAATAGATGAGACTTTTTTTATGTTGTAAAATAGTATTCCAGCTACTACTTGATGCGAAAATATATAATGCAGCCAAAATTAATTTAATTGTCTTTAGCTAAGGGCTTTTATATCATATTGTTAGGTATGATAAATATCACTCAATTATCAATCAAATTTCCCTACATTTAAAATTAATTAGCCATATCTTATATATAAAATCAAACTTCATGAAAAATAAATTAGTAACATTATTGGTAGCTTTCTTATTATTTTCGATAGGTTTTCAAGCGCAAAATTCAATTGGTGACAATAAAGTTCATAAGGTCTGGATTTCAAAGGTTGTTTATTCAAAAAAGATTAAAGGCTTGTTATATGAAGTGCAAGATGAATTTTTAAAAGTAATTGATAATAAATCTGAAGAAATCATTGTCTATGCCACAGACATAGATATGGTTAAAATAAGGAGAAAAGGGAAAATTGGCAATGGAGTTTTAATTGGAGCTTTATCTGGGTTTGTTACTGGAGGATTAATTGGTTTGGCAAGTGGAGATGATCCTGATAAAACTGTGGATTATGGTTATCTGTTCGGAACAATTACTCATGAGGGAGAGAAAGCAGGAGAAAAAGTGCTTTTATATGGATTTCCATTGGCATTTGCAGGAGCCTGTATAGGAGCTTTATTAGGTTCAAAAAAAGATAAAATATTAATTAACGGGGATATAAATAATTATAAAATGCAATTAAATAAATTGAAGAGTTATTCCATGATAAAAGCAAAATAATATTTTTATTGTTGGAATAAAATAAAAAATCACATATGCATCTAATCTGTTTGATGTAATACTTCTAAAAATTCTATTTCGCTCAAAAAATCATGTACAAATCCATTTCGGTTCGATAATTCGATGCTTCCCGCTACAAAGAAGCCTCCAGAAAAATCTGGAGGCTTTTCTTTATCTAAAATCCCCTTCATTTAATTTCTCTATATTTAGCTCCATAAACTAACTAAGCTATGATTCCATTCTTTAGAAAAATTCGTAAAAAACTTGCTGTTGATAATCAATTCTTAAAATATTCCAGATATGCTATTGGGGAGATAGTATTGGTAATGTTAGGAATTTTGTTGGCATTACAAGTTAATAATTGGAATGAGTACAAGAAGGACCGAATTCTAGAAAAAAAGGTTTTGGAAAACTTTGTCGAGAATTTAGAGAATAAGCAAAGGAAATTAAAACGAGGGATAAAGAGTATTGAAAGGTATAGAAAATCTGGAAGAATTGTTTTGAAGGTATTAGCGGATAGTAAATCATATCCAGATTCTATAAATCTATATATGCATAGAGCAACTATGCAAACTGGACAAATTACTCTATCAAATATAGGGTATTATTTTTTTAAAGATGCTGGTTTTGGAATTATTCAAAATGAAGAATTGGCTAAGAAAATAACCATTTTTTTTGAAGAGGATGTTACAGGATTTCATAAAAACTTAAGTTGGGAAAAAAGAGGTCAAATTGATTATGAAAGATTTATAGATGAACATTTTTGGATCGCACCTAGTCAAAGTAGTACTGGTCCTATCCATACTCCCTATAATAAAAATGAGCTATTAAAAAATAATTATTTTCGCTCATTAATAAGCAAAATTGATGTTCAAAGAAATTTCTTTAAAAATGTAATGAGCAGTCATTTAGTGGAAAGTGAAGCGCTTCTTTTATCTATTAAAAATAAATTAAAAACGTTTAAGTAGGGCAGGCGAACTCTTTAATTAAGAAGCCCTTCAATTATGATGTATGCGTTTGCGATAAATAATTAACCTCCACCCATTCATCCTTAATCATATTTAAATACTGCACAATACGATTTAATGACTTAGGATCGATTTAATTATTGTAAATTTAAAGCTGGTAATCTAAGTGATTCTGAACTGGTTTGCCCAATTTTTTAAATTGATCTCAATCTAAAATAATCATTAAAGAAAATGAAGTCCCTTATTCCTTTATTACTTGTCCTTTTATTTGTCAGTTGCAACCTTCATAAAGATTCCAAAGAAAATGAACTCTGGATATTTTCTGCGCCTGCAGGAAATGAATTTACCAAAATTGATAAATCCGGAAAAACTGTTATTCCTAACGGACGGTATATAACTCCTGTCGGAAAAAATATTGTTACTGCTCCACATCCCTACGGATTGACCTTGAGTTCCGATGGAAATACTGTAGTAACCGCTAATTCAGGAACCAATCCATTATCAATTACAATTATCCGCAATATACTTTCTGAACATCCCGAAGTGCAACAGATCCCGCCGGGTCCTTCAACTGATAAAGGGGTTTTGGCTTCTGTTTTTATGGGACTGGCAATTTCACCTGATAATCAAATAATTTATGTTGCCGGAGGCCAAGAGAATAAAATTTACCTTTTCGATGTAAATACAGGAGAATCTCAGGGAAACATTGATTGTTCATTCATCTCTGAAAGTTTCAATTACACTCATGGTTATATTGGGGATCTTACCCTTTCCAAAGATGGAAAAACGTTGTATGCCGTAGATCAAATCGGATTTAGAATGGTTATTCTTGATACGGAGACTAAAACGATTAAACATTCTGTTCCTGTTGGTAGATATCCCTTTGGAATTTGTCTGTCTCCTGATGAAAAAAAAGTGTATGTAGCCAATGTAGGTATGTTCGAATATGCATATATCCGAGAAAGTGCTGATAAAGATGCTGTTATAAAACCTATTGATTACCCTGCATTTGCCTATCAGTCAAAAGAAATGGTAACGGGTATAGATAATGACACTATTTCAATTCCTGCTCTTGGAGATCCGAATGCAATTGAATCATTTTCAGTGTTTTCAATTAATTTGGAAGATCCTTTGAATCCAAAAGTCGAAGCTAAAATAAAAACCGGCCATTTGGTTGGAACCGTAGTAGAAGGAATTCCTGCAGTTGGCGGTTCCAGTCCAAATTCAATCGTGGCCACTGATGACTTCGTATTTGTAAGCAACGGCACGAACGATAATATTTCTGTTATTTCTGTAGAAAAAGATACAGTAGTACATACTATCAGCCTTAAACCTGACTCAAGAGTAAAACAATTTAGAGGGGTTATTCCATTTGGTTTGGCATTAAGTCCTGACCAGCAAAGATTGTATGTTGCTGAATCTGGTATAAATGCAATAGCAGTTATCAATGTATCAGATACAAAAGTTATCGGGCATATTCCAACGGGTTGGTTTCCTTCAAAAATAGCAGTCAGTAATGATGGAAAAAAATTGATCATTGCCAATGCAAAAGGATATGGTAGTGGCCCTAATGGAGGAGCTGAATTTACCAGTGGCCCTGAAGGGAGTTATATTGGTTCTTTGATGAAAGGAATAGTGCAAATAGTTGATATTCCGGGTGATGATGTACTCGATGAAATGACACAACAGGTCATTGCCAATAATTTTCAATTCAATATGGCTGATGATCCCATTTTTCAAACCAGGAAAAACAATCCTGTGCCTTTGTATCCCGGGGAAAAAGAAAGTCCCATAAAACACATTGTATTTATATCCAAGGAAAACAGGACCTATGATGAAGTTTTCGGGCAAATAAAAAAAGGAAATGGTGATTCTACAATTGCAAGATATGGAAGGAACGTCAGTTTTTCCAACAGAAGTAAGACAAATAGCGTATCGAATATCACAGTGATGCCCAATCATTTGGCATTGGCAAATCAATTTGCTATTTCTGATAATTTTTATGTTGATTCGGATGTTTCTGCTGATGGCCATCGTTGGTTAGTGAATACATATCCCAATGAATGGTGTGAGACCGCCACAGCAGCAAGTTACGGTGGTAATCGAAGCTTCCGGCCTGATTCAAAGGCTCCTGGTGTTTATGCCATGAATGGAGCAGCCGGAGCAATTTATCCGGAAGATTATAATGAAGCAGGTTCCATGTGGGATCATTTGGAACGAAATGGCATCCTATTTTATAATTTTGGCTTTAGCATTATGTTCGAACCCGCATTGTATAAAGTCGAATATAAGTATTCAGGAATAAAACAATATATAAACTATCCAATGCCCCAACCTCTGTATGAACGTACTTCCAGAATGTATCCAACCTATAATATGGCTATTCCCGATCAGTTTAGAATAGATCAGTTTATAAAAGAGTTTGATCAAAAATGGATGTCAGGAGAAACGCAAATGCCTGAATTCATGACTGTCATTATTCCTAATGATCATGGTGCAGGTGAACGTCCTGAGGCTGGTTATCCTTTCCGTGAAAGTTATATGGCTGATAATGACCTGGCCGTCGGAAGGATCGTGGAATATCTTTCACATACGCCATATTGGAAAAATATGGTGATTGTAATTACCGAAGACGATGCTCAGAACGGTGTTGATCACATTGATGCACATCGAAGTATTTTAATGCTTGCATCTCCTTGGGTAAAAAGAGATTATGTAAGTCATACCCATTATAGTTTTGGGAGTTTATTCAAAACATTCTGGAATATATTGGGACTCCCCTATTTGAACCAATATGACGCCGGGGCGACTGATCTGTCTGATTTTTTTACAACAAATCCAAACTACAAACCTTATGATGCATTGAGTGTAAATAACAATATGTTTGATCCGCAAAAGGCACTGGATCCATTGAATGAGAAGTTTGACTGGAAAGCGGTTCAAAACTCTCCAAAAATAGACAATGTGGAGGATATGTTAATAGACAGTAAGGAACAAGATGAATTTCGATTAGAAAACAGAGAAAAAATCAATAACTAAGGTCCAACTTTCAACATGCTTTATATTCAAGTTTAATTCATACTATGTTCATTCATTATAATTGACTAATATTACACTTTTTTTTATCATCAATATCTCTAATAAAACAGTACATTTAGCAACTTAAAACTACTTAACTGCCATGCCGAACCAGACATTATGGGGTCATCCTAAAGGATTGTATATTTTATTTTTTACTGAAATGTGGGAACGTTTTTCATATTATGGAATGCGTGCCATATTGATTCTGTACCTAACTGCAAAAACCTCTGAATCCAATCCGGGAATGGGCTGGGATAATGTGTCTGCATTGGAATTGTATGGTTGGTACACCATGATGGTATATGTGATGTCGGTTCCAGGTGGCTTATTGGCAGACAGATTGTTAGGTCAGAAAAAAACGGTGATGCTGGGAGGATTTTTATTATGCATAGGTCATTTTATTCTGGCATTTGATGCCTTATGGGCGTTTTATTCAGGTATCGTTTTAATCGTATTAGGTGTAGGTGCTTTAAAACCAAATATTTCAACAATGGTTGGTGGATTGTACCAAAAGGGAGATTCAAAAAGAGATACAGCCTTCACAATTTTTTATATAGGTATAAATATTGGTGCATTTACTGCTCCATTAGCGGTAGGATATGTTGGTGAAGTGATCAATTGGCATTATGGATTTGGAATGGCTGGAATAGGAATGGCATTCGGACAAATAGTGTATTTGTGGGGGCAAAAATATTTAAAAACAATCGGAAATTTTGTACCTGTTAAAAGAGAAACAGGAAGTAATAAAAAAGTAAAACTTACGACTATTGAAAAAGATAGAATGATTGTCCTGATCTTATCATTCATTATTGTAATGGTATTTTGGGGTGCGTACGAACAGGCAGGTGGTTTATTAAACCTATTTGCACGCGATAAGATTGACAGAGTCATGTTTGGATTTACCATACCGGCAAGTTTTTTACAGTCATTGCATGCATTCTATGTAATTTTGCTCGGATTGCCTATTGCCTATTTGTGGGTGCAATGGCAAAAAAAAGGAAAAGAAGCTTCTTCCCTTTTTAAAATGGGAGTAGGTACCATCATCACCGGAATTGGCTTTTTATTATTAGCCAAAGCCGCTATGGATACATCCATTGCAATTGATGGTAAAGCTTCAATTTATTGGTTGTACGGTGCCTATTTATTACATGTTGTTGGAGAATTGAGTATTTCACCTGTAGCGTTATCGTTTATCACAAAACTAGCACCTTTAAAATATGCATCACTTATGATGGGAGCATATTTTATGGTCAGCGGATTGGGAAATAAACTTGCTGGGATACTGGGAGAGGCTGCCCAAAGCGCCGGAGAATACACTATTTTTATGAGTGTATTTGCTTTTTGTGTACTATTCGGAATCATTCTCATCATTTTTGTAAAAAGATTAAAAAAACTGACACATGGAGCTGATATTGCAGATTCTGCAATAATTATGGTTGAAGCCGAATAAAATTTATTAATTTGTTATCCATGCCAGGAGGAAAAGAACTTATTGGAATAGATGTATCCATATTTGAAAATAGTGGTAAAATTGAGTTTGCCCAATTTGTAAAAAAAAATAAGCGAAAAACAATCAGAGCAGTCAATCATTTTTTAGTCGGAATAAAAAATGAAGCTGTTGACACCAAAGAGACTTCACGTATTATTTACAAATTCGTATCACAACAAAAAATTACAAAAGCAGACGAAAAGCATATAAAAACTCACGTTTATGATATTTTTAAAATACTTGGAATTGGTTTGCCATTTATGATAATTCCAGGTGCTACCTTATTGATTCCCTTTATAATAAAAGTTGCGGAAAAAAAAGGAATAGACCTTGTGCCCTCCAATTTTAAGAGAAATTAAGTAATTATTGTCTACTTCATATTTCATGTATATTAAAAGGCTGGAAGCTAGCAATTCAATACCATTCTTAAATTAACCGTTCTTATCAATCACTATTTTAAAATGAATTTAAAATCAAAGGAATTTCGAAAAAACGCACATCAATTTGTAGATTGGATGGCAGATTATATGGATAATATCGAAACCTACCCGGTAAAGTCGCAAGTTCATCCGAGGGAAATATATGATCAAATTACTGATTGTATTCCATCTAAAGGTGAAGATATAGATGTTATTTTTAATGATTTTAATACTATAATTATCCCTGGAATTACGCATTGGCAAAATCCAAATTTTTTCGCTTATTTCCCTGCAAACACAAGTTCTCCGTCCATATTAGCTGAAATGCTGACTGCTACGCTTGGAGTTCAAGGTATGAAATGGGAAACTTCCCCTGCATCTACTGAACTGGAAGAAAAAATGATGGAATGGTTAAAAAAAAATATAGGAATTCCAAATAGCTGGGATGGAGTAATTCAGGATTCTGCCTCATCTGCAACTTTGGCCTCTATCATAACTGCAAGAGAAAAAAAATCCGATTATCAAATTAATCACGATGGTTTTGAAGGGTTTACAAAATTTAGAATCTATTGCTCTACAGAAACACATTCATCTATTGAAAAAGGAGCTAAAATAGCTGGAATCGGGAAAAATAATGTGATAAAAATTCCAACCAATGACGTTTTAGAATTACAACCTGATTTATTGCTTCAAACTATCAAACAAGATATTGCTAATGGCTATCAACCACTATGCATTATTGCTGCAATTGGTACTACAGGCACTATGGCTTTCGATCCGCTAGAAGAAATTGCTGCAATCGCTGAAAAATACAAGATATGGCTGCATGTAGATGCAGCGTATGCAGGTTCGGTCTTATTCCTACCTGAATATCAAAGTTTAATAAAAGGAATTGAAAAAGCGGATAGTTTTGTATTCAATCCTCACAAATGGTTGTTTACAAATTTCGATTGTTCTGCATACTTTGTAAAAGATAAAAATGCGTTGGTCAACACATTTGCAATTTTGCCTGAATACCTCAAAACAAAAACTGACGGAGAGGTTAACAATCATTCTGATTGGGGTATCCCATTAGGAAGACGTTTTCGTTCATTAAAACTCTGGTTTGTAATGCGTTATTACGGACTGGAAGGATTGCAAAACAAACTCAGATATCATCTTGAATTATCGAAGTGGCTTGAAAATGAAATAATAAAATCTACCGATTTTAAACTGATAGTACCACGAAGTATGAACTTAGTTTGTTTTATTTTTAAGCCTCTGCAACTGAATGATCTTAAAGAAATCAATAGAATAAATGAAGAACTTTTACATACATTAAACGCTACGGGCTTGATCTACCTTACGCACACTATAGTTAATGGAAATTTCACATTGAGAATGGTTATCGGACAAACGGATGTAAACCAAAAACACGTTGAAAAAGCATGGGAGCTCATAACAGAGACAGCAATAAAAATTCAATTAAAGAAAAGAATGTTAAATAACTAAGAGCTAATAAATGGTGCACCAAAAGTTAATACTTCCTGTAATTGTGATCTCTCAGTTCTGCTGTACTTCGCTTTGGTTTGCAGGCAATGGAGTAATGGGTGACCTTGTTTCTACTTTTGATCTTAATGACAGCGCTTTAGGGCACCTTACCTCTACGTTGCAATTGGGTTTTATTTCGGGCACACTAATATTTGCTCTTTTTACCATTGCAGATCGATTTTCTCCCTCAAAAGTATTCTTGATAAGTGCGCTATTGGGTGCCATGTTCAATGCAGGAGTCACATGGGAAGGAAACAGTTTAACTACTTTGCTGACATTCCGTTTTTTTACAGGTTTTTTCCTTGCAGGAATTTACCCTGTCGGGATGAAAATTGCTGCGGACTATTACCAAAAAGGACTCGGTAAGTCACTTGGATTTTTGGTAGGCGCATTGGTCATTGGTACTGCATTTCCTCATTTATTAAAAGGCATAATTGATTCATTTGGATGGAGGTATGTATTGTTCACAACTTCGACTCTTGCAGTACTGGGTGGATTATTAATAGCAATTATGGCTCCTGATGGTCCTTATCGAATACCCGGTCAGCAATTAGATCTATCTGCATTTTTCAGCGTATTTCGTAAAAAAGACTTTCGCTCTGCCGCTTTCGGCTATTTCGGTCATATGTGGGAACTGTATGCCTTTTGGGCTTTTGTCCCCGTTATGCTAAAAACATATAATGACTTACACTCTGAAACCACATTTAATATTCCGGTTTTGTCCTTCCTGATCATAGGAATTGGCGGACCGGCCTGTGTGATTGGCGGTTATTTATCCCTAAAGGCAGGAACAAAACGAACAGCGTTCATTGCCTTACTCTTGTCTTGTGGCTGTTGTCTCATTTCCCCTTTCATATTTGCAATTGAATTTGAAATCCTGTTCGTTGTTTTTCTCCTTTTTTGGGGAATGGTAGTGATTGCCGACTCACCCCTATTCTCAACATTGGTAGCACATAATGTATCCGCTGAAATAAAAGGGACCGCTCTTACGATAGTCAATTCCATAGGATTTGCAATAACGATAGTAAGTATCCAATTAATTAATGCATTGATGGAGCTTACAGATTCAAATAACATTTATACCGTTTTAGCATTAGGTCCTGTATTAGGCCTGATTGCGTTATCAAGAAAAAGCTAAATTATGGCAAATGATAATGCCTGAAAATTTCTAAATTATACCAGATAGAAAAATTAAAGTAATTTTAGCTTATTAAGGAATCGGAGTAACAATAATTTAAAATCTTCAGGAATTATACTAAAATAAATAAATATGAAAAAAGTCTCCAGACGCTCCTTTGTTAAGAACATAGGATTAGGAATTGGTTCAGCTGCAATTTTACCATCAATGGTCTCATTCCAAAATTTTTCAGAAAAAATATATCATGGAAAAAAATTAAATGTAGCTCTTTGCGGTTTAGGCCGCTATGCAAATATACTTGCAACTGGCTTGTTAAAGTCAGAATATTGCCAGCTTTCAGGTATCATAACCGGAACACCCAATAAAGCAAAAAATTGGAAAAAAAGGTTTAACATTCCTGAAAAAAATATCTACAACTATGAAAGTTTTGACAGCATTGAAAAAAACAAAGATATTGATTTGGTATATGTCGTTTTGCCAAATTCAATGCACAAAGAATACACAATAAGAGCTGCCAAAGCCGGGAAACATGTTATTGTCGAAAAACCAATGGCATTTACTGAAGAAGATTGTAGAGAAATGATTGATGTTTGTAAAAATGCTGGAGTACAGTTAGCGGTAGGATATCGTTTACACTATGAACCTCATCATCTTGAAATTAAAAGACTTGGGCAACAAAAAGTTTTTGGAGAAGTACGTTTAATTGAAGCGTCTCTTGGTTTCAATTTAGCCGGAATAAATCCTGACGACTGGCATCTGAAAAAAGAGATGTCAGGTGGTGGACCTCTTATGAATCTTGGAGTTTATTGCGTGCAAAGTAATAGATATGTTTTGGGTGAAGAACCAATATCTGTAACTGCTCAATTTGGACCCATTACAATACCTGACTTATTCAAAGAAGTTGAAGAATCCATCACATGGCAATTAAATTTTCCCGGCGGAGCTGTATGCACCTCAACATCTACATCCAATTGCTATATCGATAGATTCTATGCTTCAGCGAAAAATGGATTTTTTGAGCTTAGTCCGGCACTTAGTTATGGCCCTTTTAAGGGAAGAACAAGTGTGGGTGAATTCAATTTTCCTACAATAAATCAACAGGCCGCTCAATTAGATGGTATAGGCAAGCTAATCCTGGAAAATCGTAAACTGCCAAGCCATATCGCAGGAGAAGAAGGACTTAAAGATATGAGAGTACTTGAAGGAATATATAAAGCTGCTGAAACTGGGGAAAAAGTGCTACTGACTTAAATGACTCAGACTATAAACAATGATTAAAATCTATTTATAATTTAATCCTGCTTTTTAGAATAAATTTTAACAATATGAGAAATAAAAAAAGGTTAACAACTTCTGCAATCAGCGTAAAAATGACATGTTTAACCATGTTGCAAGGAACTAAAAATTATTCTCGACTATGAAAAAAATCGGAATGATCGGAGGAATGAGTTGGGAGTCTTCACAGGTTTATTATAAAATCATAAACGAAAAAGTACGTGAAATTTTAGGTGGTTTTCATTCGTCCAAATGTATATTGGAGTCTGTTGATTTTTCTGAAATTGAAAAACTTCAGCATACAAATGACTGGAATTCGTTAAATAGCATGATGGTGGATGCGGCTAAAAATCTGGTAAACGCAAAAGCCGAGGTTATTATATTATGTACCAATACCATGCATTTATGTAGCGAGGAAATAACTAAAAACATCAACATTCCCTTCTTACATATTGCAGTGGTTACAGGAGAAAGAATTAAAGAACAACAAATTGAAAAGGTTTTGTTACTGGGAACAAAATTTACTATGGAAAAAGACTTTTTTAAGAAGATTCTCAAAAAAGATTTCGATATTGAAGTTATTATTCCAAATAACAACGATAGAAAAATTGTACATAAAATAATATATGAGGAACTCATACACGGAAAAATAACATCTGAATCAAAAAAAGAATATCAAAGAATCATTGATGAAGCTTTTAAATACGGTGCCAAAGGGGTGATTTTAGGCTGTACGGAAATTCCGTTATTGATCCATAGCTCAGATGTAAATATTCCGGTTTTTGACACGACAAAAATACATGCTGAAAGTGCTGTAGAATTCGCTTTGAAATAAATCCAGTTGCCAGCATTGTCTTAAATAATTGCAGAACTGTGCTAAAATGAAAAATTAAAGTAACTTTATTACGGAATAAATTAACGGAATATTAGGATCTCCCAAACCCAAATTCTCCTTTTAAACGGTTGGCTTCCATTAAAAAGTAAAAATTTATGAAAACTGCAAAGATCAAATCTACATTGTCAAATATGAAAAATAAAATTTCCCTATTTGTAATACTATCTATTTATGTATCCTGCGCTACAAAAACAGATGAAAACCTTGGTCATACTGTTATTACCAAATGGCCGGAAGAAAAGCGATCAGCCATATCCATAACCTTTGATGATGGTACGATAAATCAATTTGCAGTAGCCAGACCGATTATGAACAAACTTGACTTTCCAGGAACATTTTATATAATTACTGGAAAATTAAATGGATCAGGTAAGGGAAAGTTTATTGGAAGACCAGATGATGAAATAATTAAGGAAACCGCTTCCAGTAAGACAAACTCGGATAATTTTTTTGAAAGAGCTTCTTTAATTGGTTTCACGGGTACAACTGAAGCTCTAGAATACCATTCTAATGCAGGTTCCCTTTTTGAATCCGGAAAAATTTCAGAAGCATATGAAATGATTGATAAAGGATATGAACAGATGAGAAGCGGTAATTTAAAAAATACGGTTGACATCGTTTACCATTATAATCGTGTAGATACCATTTCTTGGAAAGAGTACAAAGCTTACACTGATGAAGGTCATGAAATAGCCAGTCATACTGTGACCCACCCTCGTTTAGCTGTATTGGACAAGGTTAATTTATTATATGAATTGGAACAAAGTAAATCAGACATCCAGAAGTTTTTAGGTGAAAAATATACCTTTTCTGTTGAGTGCCCTTACGGTACAGAGGATGAGCGTGTGATGGAATATGCCAATAAAATATATCCTGCACTTCGAAACCGAATGCCTGAACCATATCTTGATGAACTCAACAGATCCAGTAAAAAACAGCCTGGTCAATCAAAAAAGGAATACGTTCAATGGCAAAGAGGCCCCCTTACCAATACAAGAATGGACATAATGAAATCTTGGGTAGATACTTGCACTGTACATGATAATATTTGGTTGGTACTAGTATTTCACGGAGTAGACGGGATTGGCTGGGAACCCAAAACTGGAGCAGAGCTGAATGAATATTTTAACTATATGAAAGAAAAGGAGACTTATTTGTGGATTACTACTTTTGCTGATGTTACAAAATATATTAGGGAAAGAAAAAATACAGTCATAAGTAGCATAGTACGAAATGATACTATCGTTGTGAATATATCGTCTGATCTTGATCCTGTTGTTTATGATGTTCCAATTACATTAAAAACTTATATTCCAGCAACTTGGAGTACAACAGCAATTAATCGTAATAATAAACAAGAAAATAAGCTCAGACTTAAGATACAAAAAGATGTTTTGGGGTTTTATGTGCTTTATTCTGTTACGCCAGATGAAGGGGAGATTACACTTGTGGAGAATTTCTGAATATGATGTTCTGAAATTAAAAATAGGGAGACAATGAAAATAATTCCACAATTATGATAAAATGAAAAAATAAAGTAACTTTATTACTTAATATAGAATATTAGGCTCTCAAAACCGCATCTTTATCAGACATAAATCATCAGTACCTATAGAATGAAAAAAATACTGACACTAATTGAGAAGAATTTAAATGGAAAAAAAATAGTACTGCTTTTTCTACTCACAAACATTGTATATATACTCATGCTGACCCTAACAATTCCAATGTTACTATCCTTTTCGAAAGGAATGAAAACACTGGATATGATGCCTTTAGGTTATGATTCTGATTATGTAAATATACTTTTTGATACTCTTGGAG
>PVMS01082765.1_pt1 | contig 18729 bp, 17 predicted proteins | sample 1853461 | NCBI WGS metagenome assembly PVMS01 (sample SAMN08582032, study PRJNA380276) | Marine sediment metagenome, whole genome shotgun sequencing project. | isolation source: ocean sediment barecode stripped | collected 2017 | reverse complement strand
TTCCCGGGTCAATAATGATAAGGCCGTGGGGTTAAGAGATAACTTCAAATCTGCCTCAACTGTTACCATCATTTAGGGTTAAACTATACCTTAGTGGCACTTATTTATCAAGACAGTTATTGAAGAACATGGGGCATTGACCGAAGCTGTGTTTGATGGCTTTATTTAGTCATGTTTTTGGCAATACTCTTTAACATGGAGAGAATGCCAATGACAGCATGCTGAACCTCGGCTGGTTCCTGGGATAATACCTTGGAGACATACGGGTCCAGGCGTCTACTGCTATAGCTCGGCCGTTCTTCCGATATCGAACCGGGTTGGGGGGACAGGTAGCCGGCCAGGGTGAACAGCTCGTCTTCTTTAAAACCCAGTGGCTTGGCAATTTTTCGTAGAATACGGGCTGACGGGAAACGTTCGCCCCTTTCTATCCGACCCAGGTGGGATGGTGATACATGTGCCTGGTCGGCAAGCTCCTGCAGTGTCAGGGGCATTGTAATCCTTTGTTGTCTGATTATTTCACCGAGACTGATTTCTATATTCATAACAAACTATTGTAATTCGCCAGGTGGCAAAAGTCAATAGGGGAAATAAAAAAATATTTATTTTGACTGGAGGCAATATGTAAATAAGCAATAATAGCCTCGTCCCATTCTTAATTGCTAGAGGCGATAATTGTATTCTATTTAGCACCATATGGCATAAATAGTGCTGTTAAGAGCGTAATTATGTAATTAAGGTATTGACAAGAGGCTAAAAATATGCTAATAAGTAGCCATTAGTCATAAAGGAGGTGATAGATTTGATAGTTAAGACCAAGGTTTTTGACCAGAAGCATCCGAATTATAGAAATCTATCGGAGATGGCACAGGCAATGGGGATTTCGGTAAGCCAGATTTACCGGGTAAGGGAGGGTAAACGCGGGATCAATCAAAGTTTTATCATCGGGGCGATAAAAGCCTTCCCTGGCCGCAGGCTGGATGATCTGTTCTATCTGACTTTCGAAGAGGTGGCTATGGCGAGTTCTCAAAGAAGCATAAGATGAATTATAAGGAATAAGCAGATGGCGAAGACAGATGAACCGGAACGAAGACATAAAGAAAAGAATATCTATTGTACCCGATTTCGGCTATGCGCGTTTCCTTGACCGGGAGTTACAGAAGCAATTTGACGATCTGAATGAAACAAAGAAGCTGAACCCTGGTACATCAGGCAGATCCTATGGGATCAATATCCACCGCCCATCCGAGAGGGATATCTACACGGGAAAGGAAAGTGGATACATTTATGCCGCGGAGAATGAGCTGCCAGCGAAACCTGCCCCTTAGCCGCTGGATAAATGCTGGCGCCGGACCGATCAGGCTGATATCGCCGGTTCCGGCGGCGTCCATCTCTGCTGCCAGCAGACGCTTCATTCGCTCTGCTTCTCTCTGACACAGGGCATCGTTTGTATGGCTGTAAATAAGGCGGACTATCCGGGAGAAGGGAGGATTATGAAGCTGCCGGCGGTAGGTTATCTCCTTGTTGTAAAAAGAAATATAGCTATGTGTTAATGCCGCCTGTATGGCGTAGTGCCGGGGATAGAAGGTCTGGATAATAACCCTGCCGCCCAGTATACCCCGCCCGGCCCTGCCGGCCACCTGGGAAAGAAGCTGGAAACTCCTTTCACCGGCACGGAAATCGGGCAGGTTGAGGCCGGTGTCGGCGCTGACCACTCCTACCAGGGTAACCCGGGGCAGATCAAGCCCTTTGGCTACCATCTGGGTGCCGATAAGTATATCGGCTTCGTGGTTTCGAAAACAGTTCATGATTTCCTGGTGGCTGTATTTGTTATGGATAGCGTCACTATCCCAGCGCAGTATTCTGGCCCGGGGGAAGATGATGCCGGCTTCCCTCTCCAGTTTCTGGGTGCCGGAGCCGAGGAACTTTAGCCGCTGGCTGTGGCAATGGGGGCAGGTTTGTGGTACCGGCAGCCGGTAGTTACACTGGTGGCAGATGAGGATTTCTTCTACAGAGTGATATTTAAGGGAGACCTGGCAGCGTCGGCATTGCACTACTTCACCGCAACTGCGGCACTGGATGAAATTTGCCGCTCCCCGCCGGTTGAAAAACAATATTACCTGCTCCTTGTTGCCGATGGCTTTATCTATCGCCGTTTTGAGAGAGCGGCTGAAAATACTTCTGTTACCGGCTTTCAGCTCATCTTTCATATCGACCAACTCAACCCGGGGCAGGGCTGAACCTTCCCGCGGGGTAACCCGCTCGGGTAGCTCAATCAGTTTATAATCTCCCCTCTGGGCATGGTAATAGGTCTCCACATCTGGGGTGGCGCTGCCCAGGACAACCACCGCCCGGCTAAGCTCAGCCAGTTTTCCGGCAACACTACGCGCATGGTATCTGGGTGATATATCCTGTTTATAGTTCCACTCATGCTCTTCATCAATGATTATCAAACCCAGATTGGGCAGGGGGGGCGAAGATGGCGCTGCGCGCCCCGATAACTATGCCATACTTGCCTTCCTGTATCTGCCGCCACTGGTCGAACTGTTCCCCAAGGGAGAGGCGGCTGTGGATGACGGCAACTTTATGTGGAAAACGGCCGGCGAAGCGCTCTATAGCCTGAGGGGTTAGCGAAATTTCGGGCACCAGCACAATGCCCTGTTTGCCAGATTTCAATACCTCTGCCAGAGCCTGCAAATAGACTTCTGTTTTACCGCTGCCGGTAACCCCGTGCAGTAAAAAAGTGGCTGCTTCATCTTGCCGCAGGCTTTTCTTAATGGCTTCAAGGGCTTCCTGCTGTCTGGCGGTCAGTTTGAGTGCCGATACCGGTTTTATATTTCGGTAGTCTATAGGCTGGCGTTTTACTTCAATGTTTTGTATTTTAATCAACCCTTTTTTTACGAGGGCTCTGACAGTATCCGTCTGACAGCCGCTGCTTTTAACGGCTTCGGTTCTGGATATCTGACTGGATTTTATAATTAAATCAAGGAGAGCCGCTTGCTTTTTAGCCCTTTTACACAGGCTTATTACTTCCTGTTGTGCCTTGACGGTATCTACAGCCAGGCTCAGGAATTGTTCTTCCTTTGGTTTTACCCTTACCGGCTCAATGCGGTAGCTTCTTGTGATGAGGTTGCGTGTCACAAGTTGCGATATGGTCGCCTGAGCTCTTTTTTTGCCCAGCAATCTTTCCAGCTGCCCGAGGCTTACTTTATCCTGATTGCAGGTTGTTTCCATAACCTGCCGCTGCGGTGGGGAGAGGGAGGATAAATCATAATCGTCGGCGGTTGCTGTTGCCGAGATGAGGGTGGTAGTTTTGCGTTCGAATCCGGGTGGCAGCATGGGGGCGATGGCATCGGAAAGGGGACATAAATAGTATTCACTTAACCAGCGAGCCAGTTTTATCCGGGCTGGAGATAGCAGCGGGCTGTCATCTATAAGGCCGATAATCTCTCTGGTTTGTTCAACCGAGGGGTATAGGCTCAGTTCTACGACTATGCCCTGAAGAACCCTGTTGCCGAAGGGAACCCATACCGCCTGCCCGATGTCAACGCTTAAGCCAGTGGGAATGGTATAGCTGAATGTTTGCCGCCGGGCTATCGGTGAATTAACACTAACCTCAGCGTAGGGCAATGGATTTACTCCAATAGAGTTTCAGCTTACCGGTATGGGCTGATACCTGTTTTGCCAGCTGAAATCCGTCTCTATTTCTTTTCTTTGGTGACGCGCTTTTCCTTGATCCTGGCTGCTTTACCGCTTAAGCCACGCAGATAATAGAGCTTGGCGCGGCGTGTTTTGCCGTGGCGTACTACTTCTACTTTGGCAACCAGCGGTGACAGGAATGGAAAGGTACGCTCAACACCGACACCGTAAGCTACCCGCCTTACGGTGAAGTTGCCGCCATCGGCGCCCTGGCGTAATTTGATTACTACCCCGTTAAATACCTGTATGCGTTCCTTGTCTCCCTCCACGATTTTGGTGCTGACTTTTACCGTGTCGCCGGGGGAAAGGGTGGGGATATCGGGGTTTTGTTTTATTTCAACGAGTGATGCCATGTTCATTATGCGGGACTCCTTCTATATTGTATATAGTAAAGCATTATCTCCGTTATTTTTCAAGTTCCGTTTCCGGTGTTGCGGTCGTCGGTTGTTCCGTGAGTTGTCTTTCCTCCGCATTCAGATCAACCTTATCAAGCAGTTCCGGGCGGCGCTTCAGGGTGCGCAGAATAGACTGACTGCGGCGCCATTTTGCTATCCGGGCATGGTTACCGGAAAGCAAAATATCGGGAACCTGCCATTCCCTGAATACCGCCGGGCGGGTGTATTGCGGATACTCCAGCAATCCGTTGCTGTGCGAATCATCTTTAATGGATTCTTCCGAGCCGAGAACCCCCGGTATTAACCTGGTGGCGGCATCAACCACCACCATAGCCGCTGGCTCACCGCCGCTGAGTACATAATCACCGATACTGATTTCATCTGTAGCCAGGTGTTCGTGCACCCGTTCGTCAACGCCCTCATAATGACCACAGATCAGTATCAGGTGTTTTTTATCCGATAGTTCCCGGGCAATAGCCTGGGAAAAAGGACGGCCTTGCGGAGTTAACAGTATAATTGCAGGCTTTTCTTCTTTTACGTCTAATCCCTTTTGTATATCTTCCACTGCCTCAAAAATTGGTTCCGGCTTCAGCACCATACCGGCACCGCCGCCATAGGGATAATCATCGGCGACATTGTGTTTGTCATGGGTATAATCCCGGATGTTATAGATATTGACCTCCACCAGACCGTTATCAATAGCCCGCTGGAAAATACCGGTTTTAAACGGCTGCTCAAATAACTGAGGGAACAGGGTCAGAATGTCAATTCGCAATTGTTATCTCCCGTGATTCGGAGCTGGTAACTTCTTATTAGTTCAATTGTGGCTGTGTCAGGGTGAGTACTATTTTACCATAACGGCAGGTGTATAGGAAAAAATATTATATTCTGAAAAAATTGTTGTAAAAGTATTGACAAACGGAGGGCAAAGTGTAGTAAAATGGTAGAAAGTGGGATGAAGTGGGGAAGTAGGGAATTGTTTTCGGTTTTGTTAGCCGGCAGGTTTCATAGAGCAAAAGAGGGTAGTAAAGATGTTTTTCGGTGAGTTTGAATACAAGGTAGATGATAAGGGGAGAGTCCCCCTTCCTCCTCGCTTCAGGGCTCACCTTAAAGACGGGGTGGTATTAATACCGGGAGTAGAGAAGTGTATTACTGCCTATCCGATATCGGAATGGAAGAAATTAGCCGCTTCGTTTACCGGCGGTACGGTTACCCGCAGTAAATTGAGGCAGTTGAACCGGGCTCTATTTGCCACCGGTTCTTATCTCAGTCTGGACGGCCAGGGCAGAATCAGCCTTCCTTCATCGTTGCGTGAGAATGCCGAGATTGTAGATGAAGTGGTTGTCATCGGCGCTAACAATTACCTCGAGTTATGGAACAGCGTCCACTGGGAGGAAGAAAAGGCTGCCAGCCAGCAGCAGGCGTGGCAAATTATAGAGAGCCTGGGGGGTCACGAAGGAGCTTAGTGGAGATGTCATCATCTTCATCCCATACCCCCGTGATGCTAAAAGAGGCTATACAATTTCTGTCAATTCAGCCTGGCGGCCGTTATGTAGATTGCACCCTTGGCGGCGGCGGACATGCGGCTGCCATTATGCAGCACAGCGCACCCGGAGGACAGCTTTTAGGCATTGATGCCGATCCCGAAGCGATAAAAGTTGCCCGGATGAAACTCGAAGCTTATGGCAGCTCTGTACTGATTGTTAATGATAATTTCGCTAATCTGGAAGCTATCTGTATTAAGAATGATTTTAAGCCGGTCCACGGCATACTGTTTGACCTCGGGCTTTCTTCTTTACAGCTGAATGGAAGTAACCGCGGTTTCAGTTTCCAATCTGAAGCGCCTCTTGATATGCGCTTCAATCCCGACCAGAAGGTAACTGCAGCCGATATAATCAGCAACTCTACCGAGGCTGAACTGGCCAGGATTATCTGGGAATATGGCGAGGAAGGTTATAGCCGCCGTATAGCCAGATGTATCGTAAAGGAGCGTCCCGTAAAGACCAGCCTTGAACTGGCACAGATTGTGGAGCGTGCCCTTGGTTCGAGGAGGGGCAGAATCCATCCGGCGACAAAGACTTTCCAGGCGCTTAGAATAGCGGTCAATAGTGAACTTGAGCATCTGGAGCTGGCGCTGAAACAGGCGGTCAATTTACTTGGTTTTGAGGGAAGGTTGGTTGTCCTCAGCTATCATTCTCTGGAAGACCGTATTGTAAAGAGATTTTTCAAACAGGAGTCAAGCGACTGTATCTGCCCACCGCAGGCAATGAACTGCACCTGTAATCATACCGCCCGCCTCAGGCTTATAACAAAGAAAACAACTACTCCCTCTGCGGAGGAGGTTAAGATAAATCCGCGCAGCCGCAGTGCCAGATTAAGAGCCGCCGAGCGTGTAGTAACCAGAGAGGAATGGCTTGAAACGGCTGAACGGCTGTGTTTTTTAGGTGAAATAGATACCGGGGTATGGCACAAGAAGTTTCTACCCAAAGAGCTGAAAAAAGCTTCTTTAGTTAATTAATAAACGAATACCAGAACGGGGAGGTTTAAAGATGTGAAAATAAGGAACTCAAAAGAGTCTGAATATAGTTATAAAAAAGGAGGAATCAGATGAATAAACGGTCTATAATAACCTCAATTGATGTCGGAACCACCAAAATATGCACCACCATATCCGAAGTAAGCGACACTATGGGTATCCGTATTGTCGGTGTTGGTGTCAGCCAGTCACACGGTTTGCATAAGGGTCTGGTGGTAAACATCAAGGATGCCAGAGAGGCTATCCGAGAATCTGTCAGCAAGGCAGAACAGGCTTGCAATTACAAGGTGGATTCAGCCTTTGTTGGTGTTACCGGAAGACATGTTGATTCGGTAAACAACAGGGGAGTGGTTGCCATCACCCGTAACGACCGGCTGGTACGCCCTGATGATCTCAGGCGGGTGCTTAGTACCGCTCAGAGTATCAGGATTCCCAATGACAGAAAACTGCTGCATGTTATTCCACGCGGCTATGCCGTTGACGGGCAAATCGGAGTTAAGAATCCGGTTGGTATGCACGGTTTCAGGCTGGACGTTGAAACACACATCATTACAGCGGCGGCAACTTCTATCCAAAATCTTGTAAAGTGTATCCGTGGAATTGGTATTGATATTGATGATCTGGTACTGGAGCCTTTGGCTTCAAGCGAAGCGGTATTAACACAGGACGAGAAAGAAGTCGGCGTTATTCTGGCTGATATCGGTGGTGGCACCACGGATATCTGTGTTTTCAAGGACGGGAGCATCTGGCATTCTGCCATACTGCCGGTAGCCGGCTATCAGCTTACTCGTGATGTCGCCATTGGCCTGGGCTTGCCTTTTGAGGTGGCTGAGGAAATGAAGAAGAGATATGGCAGCGTTATGCCGGTCTATGAGAGCAAGATGGAGACTGCCAGCCCGATATCAGAGGATGGGCATGGCATATCCTATCAGGACCTGTGCGACATTATCCGCGCCCGTGTTGAGGAAATCCTGAGGCTTATCCTACTTGAGATGCCTCGCTCTGATTATGAGTCAATTGTGCCGGCCGGGCTGGTGCTCACAGGCGGCACTTCTAACCTTTCCGGTATAGAGACACTGGGTCGTGAAGTACTGAAACTGCCGGTCAGGGTTGGTCTTCCCACCAATGTTTCCGGTATTACCGATGCTGTCTGCGACCCAGCTTATGCCACCAGTGTTGGTTTGCTGCTCTGGGGAGCCAAGAACAGGAGCAATCGGAAGAAATGGATGGGTGGTTGGTTCACTTCAAGACTGCAAAAACTGGCATACAATATCAACAAAATGTTTAACTTCTAAATTGTAGAATAAAAAATTTATAAATAATAGTAGAACGATAAGGAGGAGGAAATGGCAAAAACAAGTTTTGTTCCAAACCCAGCTAAGATTAAGGTTATAGGTATAGGTGGTGGTGGCTGCAACGCTGTTACCCGTATGGTCAGGGAAGAGATTCAGGGTGTCGAGTTTATTGCCATGAATACTGACGCTCAGGCTCTGGCTATTACCGAAGCCCCGACACGCATTCAGCTTGGTGAAAAGCTGACAAAAGGATTGGGTGTTGGTGGTAACCACCAGATGGGCCAGAAAGCGGCAGAAGAAAGCAGAGACGAACTCAAGGAGATGATCTGCGGAGCCGATATGGTATTCATCACCGCCGGTATGGGTGGCGGAACCGGCACCGGTGCCGCCTCGGTAATCGCCGAGGTAGCCAAAGAGAGCGGCGCACTTACTATTGCCGTTGTTACCAAACCATTCAGTTTTGAGGGTGTTCACCGTACAGAGGTTGCCAAGGATGGCATCAGCAAGCTGTTGGGTAAAGTCGATACGTTGATTATTATCCCCAATGACCGTTTGCTGGACCTCTGCGACCAGAAGACGGGTGTCGACAGCGCCTTCAAGATGGCTGATGATGTACTGCATCATGGCGTTCAGGCTATCTCTGAGGTAATCACTGTTCCCGGTATGATTAACCTTGACTTTGCCGATGTCAGCGCCGTAATGAAGGACGCCGGCCCTGCCTGGATGTCTATCGGCCACGGTTCCACCAAGAACCGGGCTGTGGATGCAGCCAGGGAAGCCCTTGCCAGCCCACTGCTGGATGTTACCATCGAGGGCTCAAAAGGAGTGTTGTTTAATATTGTTGGCGGCAGTGACCTGACCCTCTTTGAGGTCAACGAGGCTGCCGAAGTTATCCGGCAGGCAGTGGACCCGGATGCCAATATTATCTTCGGCGTAGCGCATGACCCCAACATGGGTAATGATGTCAGAATTACCCTTATTGCTACCGGCTTCGTCTCCAAAACCGAATTCGGGGACGAATCAGAGGAAGACGAGATAACGAAGCAGCTTAAGAACATCAAGACCGAGGATGAACTGGATGTTCCCTCGTTCCTGAGGCAGCCGTTATTCAGCCGTCAACGCCAGGTGGTAACACCGGCAGATAAAATAATTCAGCCGGTTCAATCCTTAAGGAAATGGTTTAAATAGAAATATCCGGTTTCATCCGTTAGCCCGGGTGGAGCCAGACAGACAAAAGGCTGCAGGATCCACATCCTGCAGCCTTTTCTTTTCTAAAAAAATAGCATAATGGGGATTGACAAACACTATATATTGTGGTAGTTTGTTCAAGCTACACTATATGATGTAGGTTATGTAATGAAATGTCCTTATTGCGATAGCGAAGATTCCAAGGTTATAGATTCCCGGGATGTGAATGACGGTGTGCGCCGTAGGCGTCAGTGCCTGGAATGCAGTTCACGTTTCACCACTTATGAACGCGTACTGCCGGGCAGCCTTTTCGTGGTAAAAAAGGACAGACGGCGTGAGGATTTTAACAAGGATAAGCTGCTGGCCGGTATCCGTAAAGCCTGCGAGAAACGGCCGTTGCCGGCCGGCGCCGTTGACGGGATAGCCGATGAGATAGAAGGCGAGCTTTACCAGATAGGCAGAGCAGAGATTAACAGTACCACCATCGGGGATATGGTAATGGCAAGATTGAAAGGGCTTGATAACATCGCATATATCCGCTTCGCCAGCATTTATCGTGAATTTGCCGATATTACAGACCTGAAACAAGAAGTGGATACTCTTATAGATGCCAGTGATGAAACAATCCGGACCGGTGACCAGCTATCTCTGCTGCCGGATGATAAACAGAAAGCCCTGACCGGAGGGCGGCAAAAGAGGCGGAGATGAGCAAAAGCGACAGATTAGGCGGGAAGCTGGTGGACCGCACTCAGGTGGCGCGGATTATATTCGCCGCCGCTGAATCTATGGGTATATCCGATAGAAAGCGAATCGAAAAACTTACCAACCAGGTGATTGAACGGCTGGAACGCCCGCAAACCCTGCCCGGAATGGAGCACCTGGTGCCCAAAAACTATAAGCAGAGGCATGTCACCAGCGAATTTGAGATATTGAGCGCGGTAAAGGAATTTCTGGGCGAGAACAGCGCTGAAGAAAAAGTAGAAGAAGAAGTAGTAGTGCAAGAAAGACAGCAGGTAATTGAAAAGGAGGAACCGGTTATGGCGGATAAGGCGAAGGTTGATGCTGGCATAGACCTTACGGAGAATGCCCTTCATGTTTTGCAAAGAAGATATCTGAAGAAGGACAAGCAGGGCAATGCCGTAGAGACGCCGCAAGAGATGTTCCGCCGCGTGGCACGGGCGATTGCCTCGGCTGAGAAAATATATGACCCCGAAGTGGATACAGGGATGTGGGAAAACGAGTTCTATTGTATGATGACCAGCCTTGAGTTCCTGCCCAATTCGCCCACCCTGATGAATGCCGGGCGGGACCTGGGGCAGCTATCGGCATGCTTTGTGCTGCCCATTGAAGACTCTATGGAATCTATTTTTGAAACGGTCAAAAACACAGCCCTCATCCACAAGAGTGGCGGCGGCACCGGCTTTTCCTTTTCCAGGCTGCGGCCGGAAATGGACAGGGTTGGCTCTACCGGCGGCGTAGCCAGTGGTCCCGTTTCGTTTATGCGCGCTTTTGACGTGGCTACCGATGTTATAAAACAGGGCGGAACGCGCCGCGGCGCCAATATGGCTATCCTTAATGTTGACCACCCGGATATTATGAGATTTATAACGTCAAAAGAAGACCCTTCGGCTCTTACCAATTTCAATATCTCGGTGGCGGTAACGGCCGGTTTCATGGAAGCGGTAAAAACAGGTGATGATTATGACCTATTGAATCCGCATACCGGAGAAGCGGCGGGAAAGCTCAATGCCAGTGAGGTATTTGATAAGATGGTGGCTTTAGCCTGGCAAACGGGTGATCCCGGTATTGTCTTTATTGACCGCATAAATGAGGGCAATCCGACGCCGCAGCTGGGTAAAATAGAGAGTACAAATCCATGCGGAGAGCAGCCGCTTTTACCCTATGAGTCCTGTAATCTGGGCTCTATAAACCTGTCGCGGATTTTACATAGCGAAAATGGTACTGTAGCTATTGACTACTCCGGGCTGGCTGAGATTGTAAAAAAAGCCGTCCGGTTTCTTGATAATGTTATTGATGTTAATAAATTCCCATTACCCGAAATAGAACAGATGACGAAGAAAACGAGGAAGATAGGGCTTGGGGTAATGGGCTTTGCCGATATGTTGCTGCAGCTGGGTATCCCTTACAACTCGGAAGAGGCGTTAAAGACAGCCTCCGAAGTTATGGGATTCATAGATGAAGAGGCAAAGAAAGCCTCGGTGGCGCTGGCAGGGGAAAGGGGAGTCTTCCCCGTCTTTGAGGGCAGCGTCTACGATGTCACCGGTGGTTTAAAGGTCAGGAATGCCTCGCGCACTACCATCGCTCCTACCGGAACACTGAGCCTCATTGCCGGTTGTTCCAGCGGCATCGAGCCGCTGTTTGCCCTGAGCTATACGCGCAATATCCTTGACGGCACGCGCATGGTTGAGGTGAATTCGTATTTTGAGGCAGCCGCCAGACAGGGAGGCTTCTACTCCAAAGAGCTGATGCAGCAACTGGCAAATGGCGCCCATCTGAGTGATATGGATGATGTGCCGGAGGTCAGCAAAAAGCTGTTTGTTACCGCCCACGAGATAGGTACCGACTGGCATGTCAGAATGCAGTCCGCCTTCCAGCGGTATACCGATAACGCCGTCTCCAAGACGGTCAACTTTCCCAGGGACGCCACAAAGGAAGACGTTGCAAAGGTTTATGGGATGGCTTACGAGGAAGGTTTGAAGGGGATAACAATCTACCGGGACGGCAGCCGTGAGGGGCAGGTATTAACAACGGGCAAGGCAGATGCCCCCACCAAGGTTGCCGTACTCAGCCCCAGGAAGAGATCGAAGAAAACATCGGGGGTAACCGAGAAGGTAAATACCGGCTGCGGACATCTGTATGTAACGGTTAATTCAGACGAGCAGGGGATATGCGAGGTTTTCTCTCACCTTGGCAAAGCCGGCGGCTGCGCTTCCGCCCAGCTTGAAGCCATCTGCCGCCTGATTTCTCTTGCACTGCGGTCTGGGGTGAATGTCACCTCGGTGGCGAAACAGCTTAAAGGCATTCGCTGCCCGTCCATTGCCTGGGAGAATGGCAAGTCTGTTCTTTCCTGCGCCGATGCCATTGCCAGCGTTCTGGAAAAACATACCGGTGTTGATGAAGATAAGATTAATAAAGATACCAAGTCTGTCCAGGACTATGGTCTGGTGAAAAATATCGCCGGGCAGTGCCCGGACTGCGGCAACCTGCTGGTTTACCAGGAAGGCTGCTTCATCTGCCCGGGCTGTGGCTATACAAAGTGTTAACAGAAAGGAGGTGATAAATGGTAAGTAGATCAGAAAGGGTAATGATATTTATTGACGGCAGTAATATGTATCATTCACTGAGGCATTTTTTCAAGAGAACGAATATAGATATCGGCAAATTCTGCCAGAAGATACTGGATAAGCGCCGCCTGGTGAGAATCTATTATTATAACGCCAGGGTGGGGCAGAAAGAGGAGCCCGAAAGATACAAAGACCAGAAGAAATATTTTGCCGGCGTGGAAGCTATACCATATACCGAATTGCGGTTGGGGCGGTTGGTATATAACAACTGGCCGGGTAATCCACCCTATGAAAAGGGAGTGGATATCCAGCTGGCTACCGATATGATAACCCACAGCTTTAAGAATAATTATGATGTCGCTGTCCTGGTGGCGGGTGATAATGATTTTGTTGGCGCACTGCAGGCGGTAAAGGATAACGGTAAGAATGTGGAAGTGGCGCTCTTCGGCAAGGAACGGACATCCATGCAGCTGCGTAATGTAGCCGATAAGGTGGTTACTATAGACGGCCACTTTCTCAGGGGCAGCTGGAAGTAAGTATGGGCTGGGATGGAGCCAGCAAAACCCGGTGGGTAAGGGCCAGGCGGGGGCAGTCACCGCTTTCACGTGAGCAGGGAACTATTATAAAGGATTGGGGGGGCAGGCTGCCCATCGCCCTTGTCTATCCCAACTCCTATTATATAGGCATGTCCAACCTGGGCGTCCATGCCATTTATAAACTGCTGAACAGCTACAGCGATGTTGTCTGCGAGCGCGTGTTCCGGGATGATAAGCCTGCCCATAGCCTGGAATCGCGGCGACCGCTGGTTGATTTCGCCGTCATCGCTTTTTCAATTTCCTATGAGCTTGACTATTTTAATGTAGTGAACATCCTTAAAAGTAGCGGCATACCGCTTTATGCTGCCGAACGTGATGACCGCCATCCGCTGGTTATTGCCGGTGGTGTCTGTATTACCGCCAATCCGATGCCGCTGGCACCGTTCTTTGACTGCCTGTGTATCGGTGAAGCCGAGCCGATATTGCCGGCGGTGCTTTCGGTGTTGTCCCAGGGGAATGGCAAAAGAAAAAATACCCTGGAGGAACTGGCAAAGCTGCCGGGAGTCTATGTGCCGCAGTATCATAGTGATACGGTTGTTACCCGCCAATGGGCGCAAAACCTGGATGATTTCATGGTCAGCTCAACCATACTGACGCCCGATACGGAACTTGGCAAACTTTATCTTATTGAGGTTGAGCGAGGTTGCAGCTGGGGTTGCCGTTTTTGCCTCGTCAGTAGCGCTTTTTGTCCGGTACGCTATCATTCTTTGGATTGCCTGACCGAACAGGCCGAAAAAGGGCTTGAATACAGAAAACGGCTGGGGCTGGTGGGTCCGGTGGTTTCCGACCATCCACAGATAGAGGAGCTGTTATCCAGATTACGCAGAATGGGAGCCGGTCTTTCGTTGAGTTCGCTAAGAGTCAGCCCGCTTTCAGAAAGAGTGCTCTGTGAGATGGTTGAGGGAGGCGTCCGTACGATTACGCTGGCTCCCGAAGCCGGCTCGCAGAGATTACGGCAGGTTATAGGTAAAAAAATCTCAGAGGATGACATTCTAACAGCGGTGGCGAAAGTTGCCGAACGGGGAATAAAAAAGCTCAAGTTGTACTTTATGATCGGGCTGCCCTCGGAGACCGATGACGATATAACACAGATTATAAACCTGAGCATAAAGTGCAAGGAAATACTGGACAGGGGTGGGGTCGGCAGCCGCCTCAGCCTGAATGTTGCCACTTTCGTGCCTAAGGCAGGCACTCCCTTCCAGTGGCTGCCGATGGCAGACCTGCCGGCTCTTAATCGTCGTCTGGCTATGCTTAAAAAGGAGCTGTCACCACAGGGAATTAAAATAAAAAGTGAAAGCATAGCCTGGAGTCATGTACAGGGTGCCCTGGCGCGGGGCGATGAGAAGATGGCTGAGGTGCTCGCCAATATGGAAGAGGTATCACTGGCCGGCTGGCGTAAGGCGGTGGAAAAGTGCCGGCTGGATATAAACCACTATGTGCTTGAGAAGTGGGACGTCAGCGACAGGTTGCCCTGGGCAATGTTGGATCTGGGCGTTTCCAAGGAACACTTAATCCGTGAATTGAACAGGGCTATGGCTGAATCGTCTGTCTAGTTATTATCGTATTTATAAACGAAAGGAGGGCACAAGCCCTCTTTAATCATTTTTTATACAGGATTATTAACCGAGCAACTCGGTCACAACTTCGTTTACTGCTTTGCCTTCGGCTTTACCCTTGAGTTGAGGTATCAGTTTACTCATAACCTTGCCCCTGTCATGCAAGCCCTGGGCGCCGACCTCATCGATAACCTTGCGGGCGATGGTTACTATTTCATCACGGCTTATTTGTTCGGGTAAATATTCTTCCAGGATAACCAGCTCTGCCTCTTCCTGAGCCACAAGGTCCGGGCGGTTCCCCTGTTTGAAGGCTTCAATGCTCTCTTTGCGCTGTTTGGCTTCCTTGGCGATAACACCCAGGATATCCATATCCTCCAGTGAATCCCGTTTGGCGATTTCTGCATTGTGGACAGCGGATAGCACTAGCCTGATAACCGAACAACGGCATTTATCTCTGCCTTTTAATGCCTGCTTGAGGTCATCATTTAGCTTTTGTTTAAGGGATACTTCCACTTCAACTAATGCCCTTAATACTGTCTTCTGGCTGATCTGGCGGCCTTGGATGCTGAACGTCTTCTGGCTGCCGTTTTGCGGGCGCGGCGAGTGACAGGTTTCTGATAGTGTCCTCTGCGGCGTGCTTCGGATAACACACCTTCCTGCTGGACCTTGCGATTGAACCTTTTTAATAAGCTATCAAAGCTTTCCCCTTCATTGGCCTTTACGGTGGTGGCCAAAAAGCATCAACCCCTTTCAAAATAGGCTGTTAAATTGATAACTCAAAATATACAGCCGAATAAATATGAACCTGATAATTCTATGACAGTTTGGGTGGTAGTGTCAAGGTGAGGCCGGGAGAAGATATATATTGATAATAAAATAGCACAAATGTTCTAATATGGTCAATAGCCTTTTGTCGTATTTACTCTTTCATTCCAGAAAGTTTTATTTATCCTTTAACCGGTGCTAACCTTTTCCTTTAGATTTCGTTAATACTTGTAAAGTTACTTTATTTGACAAAGGGGGGTGCCGGTGTTAATATTGTTTTGACAAAGCAATAATTAGATTATGGTTCCTTTAGATAATTACTTTAATGTAATAGAAGCCGGGAGGCGCCTCAGGATTCACCCGGAAACGGTGAAGCGTTTGTGTCGTCAAAAAGACATACCGGCTATAAAGGTGCATAATACCTGGTTAATAGATAAGGATATCCTGGATAACTTTGCCGCCACATATATTCCCGGCCGCGGCGCTAAAAAAAGACTGATATGATATAATTTTATATATAAGGGGGAGGTTAAAAAAATGAAATTTAAAAGATTATCCCGGGTTCTGGCGATAGCCTTGACACTGGTGCTTATGCTGGTGGCGATACCGGCGTTGCCGGTTTCAGCGGCTACTAGCATTAATGTTAGCCCTGATGAGGGCGAAATCGATGATGAAATTACTGTAACTGGCGCAGGGTTTCCAGTAAGCTCTGAGCTTTATGTCTTCTTTGCCAGACAACAGGCGGATGTCGGTGATGCAATCGACGATGAAGTTACTGTTTATAATTTTATGCCTTCAGTAACCACATTTTTTGATGGAAGAATATTAGGATATAAATTTGATATACCAGACAAACTTAATAATGGATTAGATCCGGATGAGTACGAAAATGTCTTTGGTGGTATTTATTATATCTATATTACCTATACAACCACCGAGACAATCAGGGCGGTGGCAAGCGTAAGAGTTATTGGCGATGCAGCGATTATCGAATTTGATCCCAATGAAGGTGTGGTGGGTACCGAGGTTGAGATCAGCGGAGCGAGCTTCGCCCCCGATGAAACTATAGTTGTGGAATACGATGGCGAAGGAATAGATATAGACAGCGGAGACGAAGAAGCTGATGGCGATGGTGAATTTACACTGTTTATAATCATCCCGGAGAGCGAGTTTGGCGAGCATACCATAACCGTAATCGGGGAGGATTCTCTGGCTGAAATTGAAGAGACTTTTACTGTGGAATCGGAGATAAGAATTAATCCTGTTAGTGGTGAAGCCGGAACCGTGATAACGGTGACCGGCACCGGTTTTGACAGGCGCAATGGAGTTGACTTCAGTTTTGGCGGAACTACAGTTACTAGTGTTATCTGGCTGGTTGAAAGTCTGGGCCGCACTAACAGCGACGGCACCTTTGCTGTGAATATCACTGTACCTGATGTTGCACCCGGCAGCTATGTTATCCTGGCTGAAGACGAGGATGATGATGATATTTTTGACATTGCAACCTTTACTGTGGTTGTAAATACGGCTGTCAACGTCAGCCCGGCCACCGGTATTGTGGGTGATAGTATTAGCGTTACCGGTTCAAGCTTTGGCGCCGGGGCAACGGCAACACTTTATTTTGATAACGTCAGCCAGGGCACGACCCTCGTTGGGATTGGTGGCAACTTTACTGCCAGCCTTGACATCCCAGCCAGCACAACGGGTGTTCACACAATAAGGGTTGAGGATACCGCCGGCCGTTCGGCTATGGCTAGCGTTAGTGTTACACCTGAGATGACAATGGCACCTTTAACCGGAACTATGGGCGATAGCATCAGCGTCGCAGGTACCGGTTTTGGTGCCAGCAAGACTATAAACATACTTTATGGTAATTCTGCCGATATGCAAACTGTACAGATTGAGACGGGGGCAAACGGCAGCTTCAGTGGCAGCTTTTATGTTCCGTCAATCTCGGGAGGTGTTCACACGGTAACGGTTACCGATGGCACCAGTAACCTCACCACCAGCTTTACCGTAATAGCCGGTGCCATAATCAATCCGACCAGCGGTGATGTGGGTGATGGCGTTGGAATAGCTGGCCAGGGATTCGGTGCCAGTAAGAATATAACAATAATGTATGGCAATGTTGTTATTGCACCCACTGCACCGATTATGACAGACCCCAGTGGTATTTTCAGCGGTGGCTTTGTTATTCCGGCAATCCCGGGTGGCACTGCTGCCCTCATCATCAGTGACGGCACCATCAGCGCCAGCGTAAGCCTGACGGTGGGAGCCACTGTTGCCATAAACCCGGTCAGCGGCGAAAAGGGTGATGGCGTTGGACTTGCCGGTTATGGATTCGGAGCTAACAAGGCAATAACCATTTTAATCAATAATACATCTGTTACTCCTCTGACACCGATTACAACCGGCTCCAGTGGAAGTTTCAGTGGCAGTTTCAATATTCCGGCAATACCGGGAGGTGCTGCTATCATTACCATTAGCGATGGCACCATCAATGTTACCGAGGATTTCACAGTAGGTATCAGTGATATCAGTGTGAGCCCGACAACAAGCAATGCATCACCTGGTTATATCGGTATGGAGATTTCCGTCAGCGGTGATGGCTATGCGGCTGATGCGCCTGTAGAAGTTACCTATGATGGTGTGGCATTGACCACCAATCCTGATAAAACCGGTGACAATGGGTCTTTTGACTTCACCTTTGTGATTCCCCAGAGTGCTGGCGGTGAGCATATTATAGCAATAAGTATAAATGGTGTTGAGGTGGAACAGGTTATCTTTATCATGGAATCCACACCGCCACTGATACCGCAGCCACTGCTGCCCTTAATGGATAGCAAACCGGATCAGCCGGTAAGATTCGATTGGGGAGATGTTATCGATGATCTGAATTCACCGGTAACCTATGTACTTGAGGTTGCCACGGACGCAGGTTTTACCAACAAGGTTTTGCAAAAGACAGGACTTACCGTATCGGAATACACGATCACCGAAGCAGAGCAATTGGATCTGGAGAATATAGAGGGGACAGGGCCTTTTTACTGGCATGCGAAAGCAGTTGACAATGCCGGAAATGAAAGCGGCTGGACAGGCTCCGGCACTTTCAATGTCGGCGGCGGCTGGCCTGACTGGCTTATGTGGCTCTGGATTGGGCTGGGAGGATTGGCAATCTTCATCTTGGCCCTGTGGCTGGGCAGGAGAATCGCCTACTGCTCATATTAAGAAATAGATTAGCTAAATGAAGTTAAATCCCCCTCTCTATAACGGGAGGGGGGATTTTTTATATCAGGGTTGCAGTCACTATAGCCTTAGGCTCCCTTTAGCGCTGCGTGGTGAATATTTTTGAGAGGCTTCAACAAGCAGTGCCAGGCTCATCAGAAAATCATCGTGC
>PVMS01030120.1_pt1 | contig 18730 bp, 15 predicted proteins | sample 1853461 | NCBI WGS metagenome assembly PVMS01 (sample SAMN08582032, study PRJNA380276) | Marine sediment metagenome, whole genome shotgun sequencing project. | isolation source: ocean sediment barecode stripped | collected 2017 | reverse complement strand
CGATTACCTATCATTGGATGCTCCTCCTACTATGTTTATTATCGATGGCGCCGCACCTCTGGCACGGCAAATCATGTTGTTCCGAAAAGGATAGTGCTTGATCAGACTCTTAATATAGTTGAGATTTCTCCTGTCGGATGGATCAAGTGTTACATTTGGGGGTTTTGTCGCAGACCGGGCACTGCTAACTTAGTAAGCTATTTGAGATCTCTATCAAACTGGTAGCGGCCGTAGAAATTGACATGCTGCCATGCAAGTTGGGATATCCTCTCCAAATTCTTCATTTCCATGGCTATCAAATAGTATACTTAATGATAGGCAGTAAACTCCAACGCTACCCGCAGCGTTACGCCGTAACACGAGGGTAGCCGTTCCAGAGACCGTTCCGCCGAGAAATGCGAGCGGTCAAATATCCCTCTACCCTGTAGCCCTGTAACCCTGTAACCCTGTAACCACACGACCTGTGGAGGCAGTTAGGAATTTACCAGGGGATGGTCACAAAACCCGTTATCCCAGGAATGAATTCAGCCGGCCTACCGTGGGTTTACTTCAGCGCGGCGCTGATTTGCTGGCGCAACTCAGTGAGCAGGGCGACATCCGGTTGGTAGACAACCGGTGAAACCCGGTCGACCTTGCCCTTGAAGCGCGTGGCAATCTTTTGCGCCACCTCGGCGGGGGTGCCGACCACGGCAAACGTATTCAGCATGTCATCGTCGATCAGGTTGGTCATCTCCATCCACTTGCCCTCTCGGGTAAACCTGTTAGCTTCCACCTGCAGGTCTTCCCAACCGTGACACTTGAGTACGGGCAGGTAGGCCGGGGTCGAGGCGTAGAAGGCGATCTGGCTTTTAGCCGAGAGAATGGCCGTCTGCAGGCTCTCTTCGTCCAGCCCGGTAGCGGTAACCACCTGGGCCGAGACCTCATAGCCCTGGCGCTCCTTGCCCGCCTTGGCCAGGCCGCGGTCTATCGCCGCCAGGGACAGTTCATTCATTGATTTAGCCGTGTTAAACGGGTGCAAAAAGTAGCCGTCGCCCACTTCCGCCGCAACCTCAGTCATTATCGGGCCAACCCCGGCAATAAAAATCTTCGGGACTCCGAACTCATTGGGTTGTGGGCTGAACATGGGGGGCATCAGCGAATGATTGTAGAACTCCCCCTCGAACTTGAGTTTCTCGCCTGTCTGCCAGCAGTCCCAGATGGTTCTGATAGCCAAAACCATCTCCCGCATACGGGAGGCAGGCTTACTCCATGGCATGGAGAAGCGGCGTTCGATATGCGCCTTTATCTGGGCGCCCAGGCCCAGCACAAAACGCCCGCGCGACAGATTTTGCAGGTCGTTACCCAGATAGGCCAGGCTCATGGGGTTGCGGGCGAAAGCCACCGCGATGGAAGTCATCAACTCCATTTTTTGTGTATTCATGGCAGCCGCGGCCACTGAGATGAAGGGGTCACTCTGCCCCTCGAAGGTATAGGCGCCATCAAAGCCCGCCTCTTCCAGTTGTGCGGCCATGGCGCCCACCTTAACGGGCTCGAATATCAGGGAACTGTCTATTTTCATGTTCTCATACACTCCGGTAATTAAATCTACAGCGGCAAGTATCCATTCTTATACCCTGAAGATACACATTCTGTGAGGACAGGATATGCTGTCTTTTCCGATCAGGGTTACACGCCACCTGGCCTCTGCTGCCATTGCCTGAATCACAACAGAAATACACTATGTGCCACCTGCAAAGCAAGCTGTTACTGGCTAAACATACGACCTGGAGAAACCATGAAGACCGACGCACTGCACCACCAGCCACTGATGCCCCACCTGCTCGTAGACGGCCTCAATCGCTACAACGATGAGCCCTGCCTGTTAATCGGAGACAAGGTCGCCAGCTACAGGGAGGTACGCGAAAGCACCAGCCAGATGGTGCAGGCCCTGCAGTCAAAAGGGCTGGGTGTGGGCAGCAGGATCGCCGTGATATCCGCCAACCGGCCGGAGGTGCTGTACAATATCTCCGCCATGCAACTGGCAGGCTGCATCGGCACCCCCCTGCACCCCCTGGGCTCCCTGGACGATCACGCTTATGTACTGGAAGCGGCGGAGATTGACACCCTGGTATACGACGCCTCGGTATTCGATGACTATGCGGCGGCATTACAACAAAAAGTACCCCGGCTCACCAATATGTTGGGCCTGGGCCCTACCAACAGCGGTGAAGACTACCTGGCACTGGCCGGCACCTTCGAACCAAAGCCTCTGGTGGCCCCGGACGTGGCGCCGGATGACGTGGCCTCCATCAACTTTACCGGCGGCACCACCGGTGTGCCGAAAGGAGTATTGAGTACCTATAGCGTTATCGCCAGTATGACCCAGATCCAAATGGCCGAGTGGGAATTCCCGGACGAATTACGCATGCTGATCGCCACGCCCCTGTCCCATGCGGCGGCGGCATTCTTTGTCCCCGTGTTGCAAAAAGGCGGCGCCTTCTATGTCATGCAGGGCTTCAGCCCGGACGAGTTCTTCGATATGGTGGAACGGCACAAAATCACCACCACCATGCTGGTACCAGTGATGTTGTATTACCTGCTGGACTCCCCCCGCTCCGCCACTGCGGATATGTCCAGCATGGAAACCATCTTCTACGGTGCCTCCGCCATGAACCCCGCGCGCCTGCGCGAGGGCATCGAGAAATGGGGGCAGATTTTCTACCAGTTCTTCGGCCAGTCCGAAGCCCCCATGGTGCTGGCCAATATGCGCAAAGCCGAGCACGACCTCAGCAAACCCGGGCGCCTGGCCTCCTGCGGCCGCCCCACACCCTGGGTACATATGGCCTTGCTGGACAGCGAGGGCGAGCCGGTCGCCACAGGCGAGCCAGGGGAGATCTGTGTGCGCGGCCCGCTGGTGATGAAGGGTTACAAGGACATGCCCGAACAAACCGCCGAGGCATTTACCGGCGGCTGGCTGCACACCGGTGATGTGGGTCGGATGGACGAGGACGGTTTCCTCTATATCGTGGATCGCACCAAGGATATGATCGTCACCGGCGGTTTCAATGTCTTTCCCAGGGAAGTCGAAGATGTGCTGGCCACGCATGAGGCTGTGGCACAGGTCGCGGTTATCGGCGTACCGGACGAGCAATGGGGAGAGGCGGTAAAAGCGGTGATTGTGCTCAAGCCCGGTTTCGAGGCCGATGAGATCTGATACTGGCGCTGCAGGATCTGGTGAAAGAGGCCAAGGGGTCTGTGCAGTCGCCCAAGTCCATCGATTTCATAGAGGCTATTCCAGTGACACCCGTAGGCAAGCCTGACAAGAAAACCTTACGCGCGCGGTACTGGCAAGGCAGTGAGCGTGGTGTGGGCTAAATAAAAAATCGGTTACAATCACCCGCCATGTACTACGGTGAAAAACTCAACAGTATCAGCCACCTGATAGGCGCGGTATTTGCGCTGATTGGCCTTGGCGCCCTGCTCGCCGTTAGCATCCAGACCGGCGCCCCCTGGACAATCGCCAGCTTCTCTGTTTTCGGCTTTACCCTGGTTCTGCTGTACACCATGTCGACGCTGTACCATAGCTTTCACCCACCGGGGCTCAAGCGCCTGTTCCAGCTGTTCGATCATATAGCGATTTACCTGTTGATCGCCGGAACCTATACGCCTTATATGCTGGTTAGCCTGCGCGACGGCAATGGCTGGCCGATTTTTGGTGTCGTCTGGTCATTGGCGGCCATAGGCACGCTCAGCGAAATAGTTTTATCGGGGCGAGCCGTCAAAGTCGGCCAAATGATTATATACCTGGGCATGGGCTGGGCCTGCACTTACGATTTGGACGGCCTCAGGGCGGCACTTTCAGAAACCGGGTTCCTCTGGCTCGCAGCCGGCGGCCTGGCCTACACTGTTGGCGTGGTTTTCTATGTTCTGGATCTGATGGGCAGATTGACCCACGCACACGGCATCTGGCATTTTTTTGTGCTCGCCGGCAGCCTGTGCCACTTTATCTCCATAATCGGCTACGTCAGATAATCGGCCAACCCGGTGCGCCGGGGCTATGGACATTCGATGCGCCAGGCCCGACCATGTAGCCCCCCTGCCATTTATCGGGAATCAATTACCCATGTTGGAAGATAAACCGGAACGGTACCGCGGCCTGACCTACCCCTGGGGCCGGGGTGTAAATCCCACCCCCGGCGAACCCGAGCAGATCGCCGAGGGCGTTTACTGGGCGCGCTTTCCCATGCCCATGTCCCTGGACCATATCAATATCTGGCTATTGGAAGACGAGGACGGCTGGACCGTGGTGGATACCTGCCTGAACATCGCCAGTGCACGGGAGATCTGGGAGCAGCTGTTAAACGGGTTTATGCAGGGCAAACCCGTCAAACGCGTGATCTGTACTCATATGCACCCGGATCACGTGGGCCTGGCCGGCTGGCTGACCGAGCGCTTCGACTGTGAGCTGTGGATGTCCCGGGAGGAATTTCTCATGTGCCGGGCGATGGCGGGGGACACCGGTAGCTCCGCGCCGGAGGTCGCTATCCGTTTTTATAAGGGGGCGGGCTACAACGAGGAACAACTGGCGCGTTACAAGAAAAAATTCGGTAATTTTGGTAAAGCTATCGCTCCCCTGCCCCACAGCTTTCGGCGGCTGGTGGACCGGGAAACCATCACTCTCGGCGATCGCTACTGGCAGATCGTCGTGGGCAGTGGCCACTCGCCTGAGCACACGGCACTGTACTGCCCGGCACTGAAGCTGCTGATTTCCGGCGACCAGGTCCTGCCCCGTATCACGCCCAATGTCAGCGTGTTTCCCACCGAGCCCGAAGGGGACCCGCTCAAGGAGTGGCTGCGCTCCAGCGCGCGAATTCGCGATATTCTGCCTGACGATGTACTGGTATTACCGGCCCACGAAGCGCCCTTCTACGGACTGCACGTGCGCATGACCCAGTTGATCGAGATACACAAACGCGACCTCAACAAGCTGTTCGATCACCTGTCCCAGCCGCGACGGGCCGTCGATTGTTTCCCGGCCCTGTTTAAACGTGAAATTGGCGATGGCTCCCTGGGCCTGGCCGCCGGCGAGACCCTGGCTCACCTGAACTGCCTGCTGGGCAGGCACAGAATCACTAGAACCAGCGATGCGCAGGGCGTGGACTGGTATGAGCAAATTCCAGAGACCGCCGAGTACGACTAGGAACTAAATAGGGTCAGGCCGCTTTGTCCACAGGGTTTAGCGGCACACTCCGCGGCGCCCTGCGGTGGAAATCATCCAGGTCGGGCTGTTCCAGTTCTTTTACCCACTGGTCCCAGGAGTAGGGCCACATGGCCGGATCCCCATCCGCGTCCAGATACCAACTCTGGCAACCGCCCACCCACACGGTCTTACCCATGCCCGCTTTCAGGTAGGCGTTGTAGCGGACCTTGGCTTCCTCGGTGGCCTCTACGGTCTCGAGATTTCCCCGGCGCCACTGGTCGATCAGCTGCAACACATATTTCGTTTGCACCTCACTCATGGCGATCACCGAATAGTTGCCGATAGGCGCATTGGGACCCAGCATCAGGAAGAAATTAGGGTAGCCGGGCAGGCACAGTGAGCGATAGGCCTGTACCTTGCGCGACCAGGTCTGGTCGATAGAGACGCCATCGCGGCCGGTCAGGTTCATGGGGCGCATGAAATTAAAGGGGTGGAAGCCGGTGGCCAGAACCAACACGTCCAGTTCATGCTCCACACCATCGCTGGTGACCACACCCCGCTCGGATATACGCTCGATGCCGCTGGTTTCCAGCAACACGTTGTCACGCTGGATCGCATCGTAAAACGTCGAGCTGATAACCAGACGCTTGCAACCGACCTTGTAATCCGGTGTGAGCTTGGCCCGCAATTCGGGATCGCGAACACTTTTGCGCAGGTTGCGTTTGGTCAGCCAGCTGATATAGGCGTGTGCCACCTTGCCCCCGGTAACCGCCGCCGTGAAGGTATGGCGCATGATAAAGGCATAGCGGTTGGCCAGCTTCGTCATCAGCCGTTGGTTGCCGCGCAGACGCGCCTTATCAGCTTCGCTGTAGTCCTTGTCGGATGTATTGAACACCCACTGGGGCGTGCGCTGGAACACCGTCAGCTGCCCCGCTGTTTTAGAAATCTCGGATATCACCTGGGTCGCGGTGGAACCCGTGCCGATGATGCCCACGCGCTTACCCGCAAGATTGACATCGTGATTCCAGCGCGCGGTGTGGAACATATCACCCTGATAGGAATCCAGACCCTGGATATCCGGGTAGGCCGGGTGATGCAGGATGCCGGTGGCAGCCACCACAAAGTCCACCACCAGTTCATTGCCCTTGCTGGTTCTCAGGTGCCACTTGCCGTCCCGGTAGTGGCACTCGTCCAGGGACTCGTTGAAGCGCACCTGGTCAGTGACGCCGTATTCGCTGGACACCTGTTCAAAATAAGACTGTATTTCATCCCCGTGGGCATAGCGATGCCGCCATTCCGGGTTACCCCGGAAAGAATAGGTGTACATATGGGCCGGCACATCACAGGCCACCCCGGGATAGGTATTTTCACGCCAGGTACCACCGATTTTTTCGGCCTTCTCCAGAATGGTGATGTCGGTAATACCGGCCTCTCGCAACTTGATGGCCATCAGGATGCCCGTCATCCCGGCGCCGATTACCGCCACCGAAGGATTTTTCCTGCTGTTATCCTGCATCATATTTCTGCACATCCATCGTCAAATAAGTTTGATGTTAAATGGAAGCGCTCGCCGGTCAAACGTTTATAGAGGACAATAATTTGTGAATTTCGGACAGGGAAGGTTATCATTCGCCTATGGTATCCACCAATACCCGGGGGCCGAACCCCTGAGTTTGACCTGATCTGTCACGGGCCAGAGCAGGCATTACGCCTGAAAAAGGAGTTCTACTGAGATGCTGCAGAAATTCAAGGTCTGGGCGCTGCGCAAATACTATCGCCATATCAGCGCTCGGGGCTGGAAGAATCATATTGTGAGTACGCCCTACAGTAGCTTGCAGATACCTACCGCCGCGGGGCCTGTCCCCGCCCGCATGTACGCCGGTAGTACAGCAGATGACAAGCCGCTGATCATCTACTTCCACGGGGGCGGCTGGGTAATCGGCGACCTGGATACCCACAACGCGTACTGCCAGGCCTTGTGTGAGAGGAGTGGCTGTAGTGTGATCGCGGTGGATTACCGCCTGGCCCCGGAACACGCTTTCCCCGCGGCGGCGGAGGATTGCCTGGCGGTAACGCGCTGGATAGGGGACCACGTTGGGGATCTCGCCCCATCCAACGGCACACTGGTGCTCGCCGGCGACAGCGCAGGGGCCAACCTGGCCACCTGCACCTGCCTCGAACTGGACAGCGCCACTCGCGCAAAAGTCGTCGGTGAAATTGTGAAATACCCCGCCGTGGATCACTACAGCGCCAACCTCCCGTCATATACCGAGAGGGCACGGGGCCAGGCACTGACCAGCAATTTCATGTTCTGGTTCTGGGATACTTATCTGGGCGATTGTGCGGCCGATGCACCTCAGGCTAAACGCGCCATGCCCCTGCGTGCACAAAATCTCGCATCCCTGCCGCCCACCTTATTAATCACGGCGGAATACGACCCCCTGCGCGACGAAGGCATTGCCTACGCTGAAAAGCTACGTGATGCGGGGGTGGTATTGCAGTATCGCCACTTTGACACCGCCGCCCACGGCTTCGCCTGCTCGGAGGGACCCAATGAGAACTTCAATACCTTTATGGATGACCTTGTAACCTGGCTAAAACAACTGGGGTAATAATTGCCGCCTCAACCCACGGCGCTAATAATCCCCGAGAAACGCCTTGAGGTGCGCCTCGACACTGCGGGCCAGGGCGTGCAGGTTATAGCCTCCTTCCAGTGACGAAACGATACGTCCCCCGGCGCTGCGCTGTGCCTGTTCACACAATCGGCGCGTCACCCAGGCGTAATCGCGGTCTACCAGGTTGAGGCCGCCCATATCGTCCGCCTGGTGCGCGTCAAATCCCGCCGAGATAAGGATGAGCTGCGGCGCGAAGGATTTCAGGCGCGGCAACCAATGTTGTTCCACCGCCCGGCGAAAAACCGCACCGTCGGCACCCGCAGGCAGGGGCGTGTTGACCACATTGGCCGCCGTGCAATCGCAGCCGGTACCGGGATAAAACGGGTGCTGAAACGTCGAGCAAAATAAAACCCGCTCGTCACCGGCGAAAATATCCTCTGTACCATTGCCGTGGTGCACATCAAAATCGACAATGGCGACCCGCTCCAGGGCGTATTTATTCAAGGCGTGGTATGCCCCTACCGCCACGTTGTTAAACAGGCAAAAGCCCATGGCTTTATCGTGCTCGGCGTGGTGCCCGGGGGGGCGCACACTACAAAACACATTGTCGGCCTTGTCCTGCATGACGAGGTCTACTCCCTGCACCACCGCGCCTGCGGCCCGCAACGCCGCATTCAGTGAATGCTTGTTCATTGCGGTATCGCCATCTATCCAGACCAACTCATTATCAGGCGAGGCAGCAAAAAGTCGCTCTACGTATACCGGATCATGCGCCGCCTCCAGTAACTCCCTCGTTGCCAGCGGCGCGTCGTACTGGTGCAACGCCATATCCAGGCCACTGGCGATCAGCCGGTCATTAATGGCGCTGAGGCGCGAGGGCCGCTCCGGATGATAATCCCCCATGTCGTGCAACTGACAGTCGCGGTGGGAAATATAGGCTAGCGCCATAATCGTGCTCTCATATTTTCAAAAATTAGTCTGTAATATGAGTCAGGATCGCAATAACGCTTTCCCTGTCCAGCAGTCGCGGTACCGGGTAAGCGGAGCCCTCGGCCACTGCCAGGTCGGTTATGTAGTCGTAGTCCTCGCGTTTGATCTGATCTGAATGGTCGGGTATACCGACTTCAGTACGCAAATCGCGCACGGCCTTTATAAACTTGTGCGCTAATTGACTGTCGTCGTCACCCGCACTGCCCAGGCCGATCAGTACCGCCAGTTCCGCCAGGCGATGCTGCGCTTCATCGTGACAAAAATCCAGTACATGGGGTAGCACCAGGGCGTTGGCCAAACCGTGCGGAATGCCATATTTCCCGCCCAGCTGGTGCGCAATGGCGTGAACATTGCCAACGTTGACCTGGTTGATGGCGAGGCCGGCATAATAGGCTCCCATGGACATGCCCTCCCTGGCATCGAGATCATTGCCGTTGTGGTAGGCAGCTGCAAGGTTTTCAAACACCAGCTTGACGCCAATGCGCGCATCCTCCAGCCGGGTGCCGCGCTCCCAAACCCCGATATAAGCTTCAATACCGTGCGTCAGCGCGTCCATACCGGTCGCCGCTGTGATATGTGGTGGCAAACCGACAACCAGGTCCGGGTCCAGGGCAACAGCCGCGGGCAACAGTGTGCCGCCGGAGATAATGCTTTTCTCATGCGTAACGGCATCAGAAATCACCGCGCCCATGGTCGCTTCCGAACCCGTGCCCGAGGTAGTGGGAACAGCGTAAAGCTTTAACACATCGTGCCTCACCTTGCCAAAGCCCACCCACTCGGTGGGAGGTTCATCACTGGTGGCGGAGGCCGCGATGATCTTCGCCGCATCCATGGATGAACCGCCGCCGATCGCCAGTATCACCTCACTACCATGAGCTTTGGCTACCACCACACCCTCCGCCACCTGATCGAAGGTGGGATCTGGCAGCACGCCATCGTAGTAGGCGATATCAATACCGGCTTCCAGCAGACCGGCAATCGCCTGATCGACCACACCCAGTTGACGCAGGGGCTTGTCGGTAACCACCAGCACTTTTTTTACCCCGGTCCGCACGATGTGATTGCACAACTGGCGAGAGCTGCCGCGCCCGGCAAATGCCGTGTGCCGCGCCGAGGGCGCGAAGTTCACCATAAACTTCATCAGTCCGAGGTAGAGCGAGTGTTTTATTTTTCGCAGGAACATTGGCATAGCTTACTCCAGTTATGTCTCCAGCTTAGGAGCCAGACATCATTACAATAATATTAGCAAAAAACTGCAACAATGCGTTCATCTCTTGTGGTCTTATTAGGCAAGGGGAACTGCGACAGCTTTGACGAAAGCGGCTACACTAATACACGATGAAATCGATGGGAGATCATCCGTGAAAACTCTTTCCATGTCAGTTGCGGTTATGGGTCTGCTGGCAGCCAGCGGCTTGTGCATGGCAAGCTCCGATCGCCTGGAAGATGGCCGCAAAACCTATGAAGCTACCTGTGCGAAGTGCCACGAAACTGGCGTAGACAATGCCCCCGAAACGGGCAATGCCGGAGACTGGGCCAATCGTTCAAAGCTGTGGGACGCCGTGCTGTCTGAACATGCTCAACAGGGTTATCTACGCATGCCGGCCAAAGGCGGCAACCCCAATGCCAGCAAATACGATGTGGACGCGGCGGCAGAGTACATGTTGACCATCACCCACCCGGAGATGCCCCACGATTGAACCCGAAACCGGGGCGGGACGCCAGTCCCAGGTCCGTAGGAGACCAGGCCCTACCCCGGTTTCCAGTATCAGTCCCGCCGGGGACCGCCATTACTTCCCGGCCAGCGCGAACCGGAGATGGTGTCGGCGAAAGGCAGGAAGCCCTCCGGGTCCAGTTTCCCCGCCAGCTTGATTTCACGATCAAGAAATATCGGCCACCACAGGTGGGCGGAAAGTTGTTCGCGCATGGGCAACATCGTGGTCAGCGGGTCCCAGGGGCTGTCGCGCAGGGTCAATTCGCCGCGCACTTCTTCCCGCCAGGCCGTACCGTAGCGGCTGCGCACATGCACCACATGAGGCGGGAAGTCATACGCGGTGGCCGGCCCACCGACACTCACCGCGCGGGATACCTTGATCCACCACTCGTTCTGGTCGAAATCCTCGGGAATCTCCGTTGGCCCGATGGACACGCCCTTGAACTCCACAAATGTGTAACCCTGGTGCACACAGCGAGCACTCACCTGCGGACCCAGTCGATAAAACTCGATGTCACAGGGGTACTTGGGCTGGCCGTTAGTCTCCTGGCTGATGAAAATCGCCGACTCCTGGTCGATGCCGTAGCCCAGGGTGTACTCCCCCTCGATACCATTATAATTGGCGTCTACCGTGGTAACGATGCCGTACTCTGGCTCGTCCGGAACCGGGAAGTTGTAAATAGTGAGGGTCACATGCGGATTGGCGCCTGGCTCGATGCCCGGCGGCAACAGCGCGGCGATCTTGTCCGGGTCGGTCCTGTACACGATCTTGAGCATGGGCCAGTTGACAATATCCCCGGGGTTTCCCTGGGGCGCACTTGATTCATTGGTCATATTCTTTCCCTTATGAACTTTTAAAATATTTGGATTACGCGCTCACTGTATTGGGCGCCGGGGTTCTCGCGCCGCGCATGCTCAGGCAATCTCCGTTTTGTCATTTCCCGCGACATAAAACTGGCGCACCCATTTGCGAAACAGCACCAGAGTTTCATCGCCCTTGCAAAAAATCGGGCGGCGCTTATGCACCTTGTTGGCCCAGATCGGGTAGTCATCACTGAGACCGTCGATAATGCCTTTCATAACATCGTCACCCGCCAGATCCTCGATCTCCCGGCGCACGGTCAGGGTCCAGCGCATTTTGGTCTCATGGCGATTGATCGGCTGCGCGCTGTTATACATCACCATCTCGGCACCGGGACCATAGCTAGTGCGCACCAGGGCGAAGCCGGGGCTGTACACGACCGCATGCAATTGGCACGGTATCTGGGCGTTACTGGCATCCGAGTTCAGGTGCAGAATACGACCGTTGTCCTCGATGGTCACCTGGGAAGGCGGCACATCGGGCTGGCGATGCACATATTGAAAATGCACCGGGTCGCAGGAGTTCTCCGCGATATCCTGTACGTGGGCCGGCACCAGAAACTCGGCGTAACGGGGCGACGTCCAATTGGGGTCAGTCAGCTCTGGCAGATCGGGTATTCCCCATTGGGGTTCGGTATTTTCCGGGTGGAACCACACATAGATTTCCCCATTTTTCTCCTGCACCGGCCAGGTGCGGAGGCAGGCGCGCTCGGGAATGTCGTCACAATAGGGAATCTCCTGGCACACCCCGTCTTTGCCAAAGCGCCAGCCGTGGAAGGGACAGCGAATAGACTCGCCCACCACCCGGCCCTCCACGCCCAGGTTCGCACCCAGATGCGGGCAGTACGCATCATGCAATACCGCCTCACCGGAGCGGGTGCGGTACAGCACCAACTCCCGGTCAAAAGCCTGCACCTGTTGCACTTCACCTACCAGCAACTCTTGCGAGCGAGATACTGAAAACCAGCCCATGGGAAATTCCGGGGTGGTGTTGGTCCTGGACTCACATGCGTCTACGATCGTCATGCTATACCTCCGCTACTCGTGATGTGATCAATTGAATTTAGATGCATAGCTTTACAAATGAGCAAACTTGCACATTTGTATACAATGTATTTTAATGTCTCGGTGATTGCAACCTCATTACGGAAATTTCATGGATACGCTTGAAGCACCACTGGGTCGTCGCGAAAAGCGCAAGCAGGAAATCCGTGCCCGTATTGAAGACGCCGCCTACACGCTGTTCAAGGATAGGGGCGTCGAAGACACCAGCATCGAGCAAATATGTGTGCGGGCCGACATCGCCCGCCGCACCTTCTACGGACACTTCGCCAATAAGCACGCCCTGTTGGGGGGCCTGGGCATCTCCCGCCTGTATAACCAGTCTGAGCCCATGCTGCGCCAGTTGATGAAAAATCATCACTCGACCCGCTCACGCCTGGAGGCCATGATCGACTATATCGAATCCAATTTCGCCGGCTATGAAGACATCGACCGCCAGTTGATCCTGATAGCACCCTCCACCTTCGCCGCAGACACCGAGAAGCAGCGGGAAATCGGTAACTCGGCCAGTGCCAGCTTTACCCGCCTGATCACCGCCGGGGTCGAATTGGGCGATGTGCAGACCGATTTCTCCCCGGAGATACTCGCCGCCATGGTGGTGGGCACCCTCAACATGCTAACTACCAGTTGGGCCATGAATAGCGGCTACCCGATCTTCGCCAAGCTGGAAGAGGCCCGGGGAATGTTCGAGCGCCTGATCTGTAAGGACAACGCGTAGGGTTTATACCCTGGTGTCCGCATCCTGGCGATGGGGCACTATTTAGCGATATACTGGAAAATTCGCAATTTCACCCCTATGGCCCCCTGTTTCCAGTGGAGTAGACATGAGCAGCACAGCCCAATTCCGCCGTTATGTGGCAATCAATGCCGATGATCGCAGACTCAGTATCGAGCAGGAACCGGTACCCGCCCCAAAAGCCGGTGAAGTGCTTATCAAGGTGCACACCGCGGGCCTGAACCGGGCCGACCTGTTGCAGCGCAAGGGCCTGTATCCACCACCTGCCGACGCCTCGCCCATCATGGGCCTGGAAGTCGCCGGGGAAGTGCTGGCCGTGGGCACCGATGTGAGCACCTGGCAGGTGGGCGACAAGATTTGCGCCCTCACCCACGGCGGCGGCTATGCCGACTACACTGTGGCGCCCGTGAGCCAGTGCCTGCCCATTCCCGCGGGGTACTCCATGGCTGAGGCCGCCGCACTGCCGGAGGCCCTGCTCACGGTATGGCACAATATATTTCAACGAGCCGCGCTGCAGGCGGGGGAAAAGGTACTGATCCACGGCGGCGCCAGCGGCATCGGCACCCTGGGCATCGCTATATGTAAAGCCCTGGGCGGCGAGGTCTACACCACCGCAGGCAGTGATGACAAGTGCCAGGCGCTACAAAAAATAGGCGCCACCCGTGCTATCAACTACAAAACTGAAGACTTCGAGCAGGTGATAACGGAACTGGGACTAAAGGACAAAATCAATGTCATCCTGGACATGGCCGGCGGGGATTTTATCCAGAAAAATATCAATATCGCCGCACCTGAGGGCCGTATTGTCTATATCGCCTTTATCCGCGGCTTCAGTGCCGAGGTCAACTTCGCGCCACTGCTGATGAAACGCCTCACCCTGACCGGCTCAACCCTGCGCGCCCAGACTTTCGCCCAGAAGGCCGTTATGGTCGAGGAAATCCTCGAGCATGTTTACCCGCACCTCGAAAGCGGCGCGATCCGGCCGATCGTGTATCGGACCTTCCCTCTGGAGGAAGTAGAGCAGGCCCACGCTCTCATGCAGAGCGGACAGCACATGGGGAAAATCATTCTGGAAATGTAGCCACTATGCGAACATTATCCCCCGGCCTGGCGGCCGGTCTTGCCATCATTTTGCTAGTCACCGCTTGCGGCGGTGGGGGGGGGCGGCAGTTCCACCAGCAGCGCTCCCACCCCAGACCCGGACCCGGACCCCGCTCCCCCTACTGCTCCGGCCCTCCCCCAGGCATTCAATCTATCGGGAACCATCACGGCCTCAGGCAGCCAGGCGGTGGACGGTGACACCAATGACCCCTCCAGGGGGGCGATCAGTAATGACACGGTGAGTTCGGCCCAGCCCATACCCAACCCCATTACGCTGGGCGGTTACATCAACCAGCCGGGTAGCGGCGCCACCGGCCGCTCTCAGGTGGATGGTGATATCGATGATTTTTTCCGGGTAGATCTGTTGGCCGGCCAGAGTGTCACCATGCTGGTGGCAGACTTCGAGCAAGCCGACGCCGACCTGTACCTGTATGACACCCAGGGTAATATCCTCGATTTCTCCATTGAATCCGGGGAGATCGAAACGCTGGTCATCCCGGCGGACGGCACCTATCTTGTCAACGTTTTCGCTTTTTCCGGAGCCACCAACTACATTCTCGCTATCGGCGCTTACGACACTCGCAATCGTTTGAGCGCACAACACTACAACATCGTGCCGTGGCAAACTGTGGTGAAATACCGGGAAGAGAGCCCGTCAACCGATACGGATCGTCTGTTCGGCGAGCTGTCTGAGCGCATGGGCCTGAAACAGCGCGCCGGGGGTGGCAGGCGCGGCCGCTTGATGGCCCTGCGGCAGACCCTGATCGGCGCGACACAACACAATAGACGCCTGGGCGCAGCCGTTGGCAAGCACAGTGATATCGCCGACCCGGATCTGCGAGCCCGCTGGGAAACACTGCTGGCCATCAAGTCACTGCGACGCGACCCCAAAGTGGAGTACGCAGAACCCAATTATGAAGTCCGGGCAATGGCGGTACCCGATGATGAAGCCTACCCCTTTCAGTGGCACTACCCCCTGATCGGATTACCAGAAGCCTGGGACACCAGTACGGGTAATCCCGATGTACTGGTCGCCGTGGTAGATACGGGCATTTTGTCCAATCATCCCGATCTCGCGGGGCAGTTGGTGGCCGGCTATGACTTTGTAAGCGACCCGGGAAGCGCGGGTGACGGAGACGGCATCGACCCCGACCCCGAGGACCCAGGCAACTCGCTGAATACCGGCTCCAGCAGCTTTCATGGCACCCATGTCAGCGGCACGGTAGCGGCACGGGGGAACAATGGCCTCGGCGTGGCGGGTGCCGCCTACACTTCACGCGTGATGCCGGTGCGCGCCCTGGACGCCGGGGGAGCCGGTACTTCCTACGATGTAAGCCAGGCGATTCGTTTCGCCGCGGGACTACCCAACGACTCCACAACTGTGCCACCGCAGGCGGCGGACATTATAAACCTGAGTCTGGGCGGTGGCCCCTTTAGCCGGGCCAGCCAGGACTTATTTGACCGGGTGCGCGCGGCGGGCGTGATGGTTGTCGCCGCCGCCGGCAATAAAGCCAGCTCTCTACCGGCATACCCCGCCTCCTACCGCGGTGTCATTTCGGTCAGCGCGGTAGATGCCCAGCGCCGCCTTGCGGCCTACTCCAACAGGGGAGGACAGATCGATATCGCCGCACCCGGTGGCGATAACGGCGCAGACCTGAATGGCGATGGATATCCGGACGGTGTCCTCAGCACAGGCGGCTCCGTTACAGGCAGCGGCGTCAATTTTGTTTACACCTTCGCCAACGGCACCTCCATGGCGGCGCCCCATGTGGCGGGTGTACTGGCGCTGATGAAAAGCGTGAACCGGGACCTGACCCCCGCCGATATCGACGCCCTGCTGGTGCGCGGCGACCTTACTGATGACCTGGGTGCGCCCGGCAGGGATGACCTCTATGGCCACGGCATTATCAACGCCCAACGGGCGGTACTGGCGGCGCTGGCGTCCGGTGGCCACTCGCCAGCGGATAACCCCCGCCTGGCGGCATCCGCCGACACACTTAATTTCGCCAGTAGCAGCGACTCACTGGAACTGGTCTTGCGCAATGGTGGCAAGGGCGATCTGGAGTTACTGGAACTGTCTGTTTCACAGCAGTGGCTGGCCACAGCCCCGCTCGAAGTGGATGCGTCAGGCCTTGGCACCTACCGGGTGTCTGTTGATCGTAGCGGCCTGTTGCCCGGTGTGTATTCAGCGGATATTATCGCCCGGTCTTCGGTCAATGACCTGCGCGTACGCGTCATCTTGTCCCTGGGTGATGAAGATGCGGCGGCCGATGTCGGCGTGATCTACGTCTTGCTTTACGATACTGTGCTCAATGAAGTCGTCGCGCAGTTCACCAGCGCAGCGAACCGGGGCAACTATTCATTCAATTTTTCAAGCATTCCCCCCGGGCAATACCAGATTGTTGCCGGCTCCGATGCGGATAATGACTTGCTCATCTGCGATCCCGGGGAGGCCTGCGGCGCCTGGCTTACCGTCGATCAGCCTATAAACATCGAATTGGAATCCGATATCGAAGATTTCAACTTCCCCATTGAGTACCTGGTCTCCATTCCGGGTATTGCAAGCACCGCGCAGTCCGGCTCCAGCACCGAATCGCGGCGCATGCTGTTGCGGGGCGGAAAAGGTATTGCCAAACCTCTCGCGAGCACCGATGATTGACGCCTGCGCCTTATTTCTATAAGTAGAATTATCATAAATTAGAACAATCAAACAAGTTTTAGCCATCGACGAGAAGCCCTGATTTCCATGACTCACTTATCGCGACTGCTTTGCCTACTATTGATTCTCCTTATTTCCGCCTGCGGTGGTACAGACCCCGAGCCTGAGCCCGGTCAAGCCGTGGCAACTGACCAGAACGGAGACACGACCCGCTCCTCGAACGACACCGTACTACCCAAATCCCATGATGTGGTACAAACCAGGCTGGGTGACCTGGACACGATGATAAAGAGCCGGGTTATCCGAGTTCTCACTGTATACAGCATTGGCCGGTATTACGTGGACAACGCAGAGGAAAAAGGCCTGGTCACGGAGATCTCCAAGCGCTTTGAGGATTTTCTCAACAAACGCCTCAAGCGCAAGCACGTCCGGGTACATGTGTTTATTATTCCGGTGGCGCGCAATCAATTGATCCCCGCCCTGCTGGCAGGTCGCGGCGACATTATCATGGCCAGCCTGTCGATCACGCCCGAACGACAAGAACTGGTGGACTTCAGCATTCCCTCTAGCAAGCCCCTTTCCGAGATCCTGGTAACCGGGCCCTCGGCACGGCAGCTCGATTCCATCGACGACTTATCTGACCAGATTCTCTACGTACGCAACTCCAGCAGCTATCGCGAAAGTGTCGATAAGCTGAACGATCAGTTCCGGCGTGAGGGTGTGGCGCCGGTTCTCATAGAGCCCGTCGATGAACTGCTCGAAGATGACGACCTGGTAGAAATGGTCAATGCCGGCCTACTGCCCTGGGCGATCGTCGACGACTATAAAATACAGTGGTGGGATGATGTGTTCCCCAACCTGGAAGTAAGAAAGGATATCGTGTTCCGCTCAGGTGCGCAGATCGCCTGGGCATTTCGCAAGGGCAGCCCCCAGCTCAAAAAAGTAATAAATGAATATCTCAAGAAGAACCGGGAGGGCACCCTGATTGGCAACGTGCTGAAAAATCGCTATTTCCGCGATTTCGATTGGGCCGCCAACGCCCTGGCCAAAGACGACTACCACCGTTTTAAAAGCCTGGAGGGGATTTTCCAGAAGTACGGTGAGCAATACGGTATCGACTACCTTATGGTGGCCGCCCAGGGCTATCAGGAATCACGCCTGAACCAGAGTGCACGCAGTCGCTCGGGAGCCATTGGGGTCATGCAGATAAAGGCCAGCACCGCAGGCGACCGCAACGTTAATATCAAAAACATCCATAAAGTCGACCCCAACATTCACGCGGGGGTCAAATACCTGAATTTCCTGCGCAACTACTATTTCGATGAGCCAGATATCAGCGAACTAAACCAGACCCTGCTGGCGCTGGCCGCTTATAACGTCGGCCCTAACCGTATGATCAGCCTGCGCCAGGCCGCTGAAAAAGACGGTTACGACCCCAATGTCTGGTTCGACAATGTGGAACTTACTGCCGCCAGATTAGTCGGCAGGGAGCCAGTGCAGTATGTCGCCAACATCTACAAATATTACCTCGCATACGACCTGTCCGCCGCGCAATTATCACAACGACGCGCGGCCAGGGAGAAGGCCGGCATCAATTGAACTGACGGTTTGTCGGCCATGCTCAAGAGGTGACGCCCCCGGTGACGGGGACGCCGTACCAACATTGCTATCAGGCAGCTTTACGCTTGGCCGCGGCCTTTTTCTTAGGTGCCGCTTTTTTACTGGCCGCTGGCTTTTTCTTGGCTGCAGGCTTTTTCTTGGCTGCAGGCTTTTTCTTGGCTGCAGGCTTTTTCTTGGCCGCAGCTTTCTTCTT
>PVMS01148520.1_pt1 | contig 18736 bp, 18 predicted proteins | sample 1853461 | NCBI WGS metagenome assembly PVMS01 (sample SAMN08582032, study PRJNA380276) | Marine sediment metagenome, whole genome shotgun sequencing project. | isolation source: ocean sediment barecode stripped | collected 2017 | reverse complement strand
GGCATCAACATCCAATAAGTTGTTGTAAGAAAGTTCTTTTCCGTGCAGTTTATCAAACAATTTATCCAAATCTCCAAAAAAGTATCCTTTTTGATGGGGATTTTCTCCATAGCGCAGGGTGGAAAAAGTATTAAAACTTTTTCTAAAAGCAATCTCACTTTTATTTAAATAGTTGAAAATAGCACTATCATAATGACTTGAAATTGCAAATGCCTTAGCAGCAAAATCTTTTCGCTGCTCAAGGGAAGTATTTCCATTTCCATCGACCATTATTTGTAAAAATGAATCGTATTGATCCATTGATGAAACACAGATAACATCTTTAAAGTTTTTTGCAGCAGCTCTAATCAATGAAATTCCACCAATATCTATTTTTTCAATAATTTCTTGTTCTGATGCATCGCTTTCAACTGTTTTTTCGAATGGATACAAATCAACAATTACAATATCAATTTCCGGAATTTCAAAGGTGTTTAATTGTGATAAATCATTTTCATTTTCACGTCTGGCTAAAATTCCACCAAAAACTTTAGGGTGTAATGTTTTAACTCTGCCACCTAATATTGATGGATACGAAGTTAAATCTTCAACCGCAATTACATTAATCCCATGTTCTTTAATAAATATTTCAGTTCCTCCAGTAGAATATATTGTGATATCCAGTTCCTTTAACTTTTGAATTATTGGAGCCAAGCCATCTTTGTGAAATACTGAGATTAATGCCGATTTTGCCTTTTTAGTTGTATCCATGAGTTGTGTTGTTGCTGTTTCGCAAAGCTAACAATTATCGACTATTTATACAATACATATAAAGTGTTTATTTGAATTATTTTTTATAGGATTTGAGATACTTTTTCAGAAACATATTCCAGTAATAATTCATCCTCATCAGAAAAGGGATTCACAGTGTAAGAATCAATATCAATTTGTCCAATGTTTTCACCATTCACAAAAATAGGAATTACAATTTCACTTTTTACTTTCCATCCACATGAAATATAATTGTCATGTACGCTAACATCTGGAACGACAAATTTTTGATTGCTTACTGCAACTTGTCCACAAATTCCTTTACCAAAAGGAATTATTGTATGTTCTGTTGGTTTGCCCGAAAACTCAGCTAATATTAATTCGTTTTTAGTACCATTTTTAAAATAAAATCCAACCCAATCGTAATAATCGATTTCTTGTTTTAAATAATCACAAATCGTTTGTAACTTTTCTGAAACAGATGATTCCGTTTTTATTATTGTATCAGTACGATTTTTTAGTTGAGTTATGTTCATAATTAATTTGTAATTTTATACAAAATTAAAATTCTTTTTTTGTGAAAGGCAATAAAACGGTTGTATTATTTTTACTAAAATTTTTTGGCACCTATTTTCTGTTGTTTTTAATATATGCTGTTTATTTGAATAAAACTCAAAAAACGACTGATGTGTTTACTTGTGCACCAATTACCAGTACTGTTGCAAAACAAACCCAATTTTTATTAAATTATTGGGGTTATAATACTTTAATTGAACAGCATACGGAAGAGGTTTCAATTAAGTTAATTGTGCAAAATAAATATGTGGCAACAATTATTGAAGGGTGTAATTCAATAAGTGTTATCATTCTATTTATTTCATTTATTGTAGCTTTTGCAAGTAATTTTAAAACTACTTTTTTGTATATTTTATTTGGTAGTTTGATAATCTATTTTTCTAATATTTTAAGAATTGCACTTATTACGATTGCTTTAGTTGAATATCCACATTACGAAAATATTTTACATGACTTTGTTTTCCCAGGTTTTATTTATGGAATAACCTTTTTGCTTTGGCTTATTTGGGTCCAGAAATTTTCAAGTATCAAAAAATGAACAAACTAACTCGATATATCTTCATAGTTCTATTATTTTTGTTGTTAATAGCAATTCGTGCTATCGCTATATCCTATTTCTATGACCCGTTAATTCATTATTTTAAGAGTGATCACTTAAATCTGCCTTTCCCGGAAATTCACTTTGGTAAATATTTTCTTTTCTTATTGATAAAATATAGTTTAAATACAATTGTTTCATTGACAATTATTTACACGTTATTTTTGAGCTTAAAAACAGTGACTTTCGCAATAAAATTTTATGTTATAGCATTTGTTATTTTAAGTGTGGTGCTATTTGTATTTTTAAACTTTAATTTAACAGACAGTTATTTACCTACATTTTATATAAGAAGGTTTTTAATTCACCCATTGTTTTTGCTCGTATTAGTACCCGCTTTTTATTATCAGTTAATAAAGTATAAAAATGAATCGTTCTGATAGAATTTATACAAATCTGACTGACAGAATTGTTTTAGCAATAAAAAATGTTAGAAGAATCATTTAAAATCGTCTAATTTTATTACTTTTAGCGAGCCCAAAAAAAATATGGGTGCAATTTTTTTTAATTAATACTTTATATAATACTATGAAAAAATCAATTTTAATGGTAGCAGCATTATTTTCATTTGCTGTGATGATTACAGCTTGTAAGGAAGCAAAAAAAGAAGAAGTTAAAATCGAAAATCATGATTCTCATGACCACGATCAAGAAGCCATGTCTTCAAACGATGTTTATCAATGTCCTATGGATTGTGAAAAAGGGAAAACCTATAGTGAGAAAGGATCATGTCCGGTTTGTAAAATGGATTTGAAAGAGAATAAAGCAGACGGTAAAATGAATTTTGAACATGCAGAGGGATGTAAATGTAAAGAAAAGGGAGAATGTACCTGTGAAGATGGGAAATGTGTATGTAAGGAAGAGGTTGCTTTAAAAAAGATGGATTGTGAAAAATGTGAACCGGGAAAATGTACATGTAAAGCTTAAAAAACTTTTATTTTTTACAAAAAGACCGCTTAATTTTTATTAAGCGGTCTTTTATTTTACAAGGAATTTAGAACATGGTTTTGTTTTTTGGTAAGGAATACTATTTATGAGCGACTCTTTTTAAAAAAGTATTCGGTCATATGAAAATTAAGGTATTCATTTCTTTACTCGTGATTTTACAAATAAATTTTGTGAAGGCCCAAACATGTTGCTCAGGTGGAATCCCACTTTCTAATAATATTGGTTTAGAAATATTAGAAAAAGGATCAACTCAAATTGGAATTAATTATGATTATAACAATCTAAATACATTAAACGTAGGATCAGAGACATTAGACGATAATGCCAGATTGCGAGTTACCCATTCGGTATTGTTAAATTTAAGTTATTCCATTACGGATAATTTTTCGGTTGAAGGAATGTTTACCTGGGTAAATCAAAGAAGAGTAATTTCACAATTTGGAAATAAAAATCTAGATCAAAGTTCAGGAATTGGAGATGGGATTTTATTATTAAAGTATAATTTTCCGAATGCTATTGGTAAGAACAGTGCCTTGAATATTGGTCTGGGATCTAAATTGCCCTTGGGGTCGTCAACAGAAACAAATGAACAAGGAATTACACTGAATGCTGATTTACAACCCGGCAGTAATGCCTGGGATGTAATTTACTGGACTGCATTTTCAATGAGTTTTGATTTTAGACCATCTTTTTCATTGTCGTCAAGGGTAATATATAGAAGTACAGGAACTAATAATTCATATTTTGGAGATTCAACGTATAAATTTGGAAATGAGTTTCAAGCATTTCTGGGTTTTTCTGATCAGTTTATACTTTTCAAAGCAATAACAACACCAAGTATATCTTTTAAATATAGAAATGCTATTAAAGATAAAATAGGAGGATTTGACCTCGAAAACACGGGGGGTAATTGGGTTTCAATTATTCCTAATATGTCTATAAACATTAAGCCAAATATAATTTTTTCGACAAAAGCAGAAATTCCATTATACAGTAATGTTGATGGTACGCAACTAACGCCTACTTACAGAATTACTTCGGGTATTTTAGTCCAATTAGCATCTAAGAAAAAGTTTAATATTTTAAATTAACAATTATGAAAAAAAAGATTTTTTATATATTTATGATGGCTCTATTTCTTGTTTCTTGCGGTGGAAATAGTGATAGTGTCAATCCGGATCCCAGTGGAGACAACGATCCTCCTCAAGATAATCCGCCACCTCAAGATAATCCACCTCAAGACAATACTACTAATGATTGGTTAATTCCATTATCTGAGGTTAAAGATGGGGGACCAGGAAAAGATGGAATACCGTCTATTGATAGCCCTAATTTTGCAAGTGCTTCAGACTCCGAGACAAGTTATTTAAGCGATGATGATTTAGTGATTGGAATTGTTAAGGGGAATGATGTTAGAGCGTACCCGCATTTAGTATTGGACTGGCACGAAGTTGTAAATGATAAATTGGATGGTGATTTTGTTACAATTTCTTATTGTCCATTAACAGGAACTGCTTTTGGTTGGGACAGTGTTTCTAATAGTGTAAAATCTACTTTTGGCGTATCTGGACTATTATACAATGCAAATTTAATTATGTATGATAGAGGAACAGATAGTAATTGGTCTCAACTTGGACTAAAATGTGTTAATGGAAAACAAATTGGAGATGAACCAAGTATGGTTAAGGTTGTTGAAACCAATTGGAAAACATGGAAAGCAATGTATCCGTTTACGAAAGTTTTAACACTGGACACCGGATTTGCAAGAAACTATGAGTATTATCCGTATGGATCCTATAAAACCAACCATGGCTATTTTATTTTTACGGCTTCTCCTTCAAATTCTGCCTTGCCAAATAAAGAAAGAGTACATGCCATTATAAATGGAGAAAATTCAAAGGTTTATCAATTTGAAAAATTTAGAAATGGAAAAGTTGTAACTGACATGTTTAATGGAACTGAATATTTAATTGTGGGGAATGAAAATTTAATTAGCTCCTTTAAATTAAATGGCAGTCAATCAGGATTAATATTTGAATATGATTTTAATGATTCTGAGGTATTTTTCAAAGATAATGAGGGCAATAAATGGAATGTATTTGGGGAGGCAATTGAAGGCACAAGAAAAGGAGAAATATTAAAATCGACAACATCAGTTGTGAGTTTTTGGTTTGCTATTGCCGCTTTTTACCCGAATCCATTAATATATTTAGAATAAAAAAATCCGATGCTTTATGCATCGGATTTTTATTATTTAATACCATATTGTTCTTACATCATTCCTGGCATTCCACCCCCCATTGGAGGCATTCCACCACCAACAGGAGCATCTTCTTTAATATCGACCAATGTACAAGCAGTAGTTAATATCATTCCTGCAACAGAAGCAGCATTTTCTAATGCAATTCTTGTGACCTTTGTTGGGTCAATAATTCCTGCTTTTAGCATTTTTGTGTATTCATTTGTTTTTGCATTGTAACCAAAATCTGCTTTTCCTTCAATAACTTTAGCAACCACCACTGAACCTTCTCCACCTGCATTTTCAACTATTTGCCGTAAGGGTTCTTCAATTGCTCGCTCCAAGATTTTAATACCGGTTTTTTCATCTAAATTGTCAGTAGTTATATTTTTTAATACATCTTTAGTTCTAACAAAAGCAACACCACCACCGGCAACAATTCCTTCTTCAACTGCAGCTCGAGTAGAATGCAATGCATCATCAACTCGATCTTTCTTTTCTTTCATTTCAATTTCACTAGGAGCTCCTACGTATAAAACAGCAACACCACCAGCTAATTTAGCCAAACGTTCTTGCAATTTTTCTTTATCGTAGTCGGATGTAGTTGTTTCTATTTGAGCTTTTATCTGTGCAACTCTTGCTTTTATATTTTCTGTATTTCCAGCACCATTTACAATAATAGTATTGTCTTTGTCAATTGAAACTCTTTCAGAAGTACCTAACATTTCAAGGGTAGTATTTTCAAGGGTCAAACCTCTTTCTTCAGCAATCACAGTAGCACCGGTCAATATAGCAATATCTTCTAGCATAGCTTTTCTTCTATCACCAAAACCGGGAGCTTTTACAGCAGCGATTTTTAATGCACCTCTTAATTTGTTCATAACCAACGTCGCTAAAGCTTCACCTTCAACATCCTCTGCAATGACTAAGAGCGGTTTTCCACTTTGAGCAACAGGTTCTAATATTGGCAGTAAATCTTTAAGATTTGTTATTTTCTTTTCAGATAAAAGGATGTAAGGATTTTCTAAATCGGTAATCATTTTATCTGCATTTGTAACAAAATATGGAGAAAGATACCCTCTATCAAATTGCATACCTTCAACGATTTCCACATAGGTAGAAGTTCCTTTAGCTTCTTCAACAGTTATCACTCCTTCTTTACCAACTTTTTCAAAAGCTTCAGCAATCAAATCACCAATATTTTCATCATTATTTGCTGATATAGAAGCTACTTGTTTAATTTTATCTGAGTTGTTACCAACTTCTTGTGATTGCTTTTGCAAGTCTTTCACAATAACTCTAACCGCTTTGTCAATACCGCGTTTTAAGTCTAAAGGGTTCGCACCGGCAGCAACATTTTTCAATCCTTCATTTACAATTGATTGTGCTAAAACAGTTGCGGTTGTAGTTCCATCACCAGCCAAATCATTGGTTTTAGAAGCTACTTCTTTTACCATTTGAGCTCCCATATTTTCTAAGGTATCTTCTAGTTCAATTTCCTTAGCAACAGTTACACCATCTTTAGTAATTATTGGTCCTCCAAAAGCTTTTCCAATTACAACATTTCTGCCTTTTGGTCCTAATGTAACTTTAACTGCATTTGCCAATGCGTCTACGCCACGTTTTAATCCGTCACGTGCTTCTATATCAAATATTATATCTTTTGCCATTTTATATGTTTTTTAAGTTTGAAGCTTTAAGAATAAATTATTATGTTAATCACCTAAAGCGTTAAGAATTATCTTTATTTCGTTTTATTACTTAAACTATTGCTAAGATTTCACTTTCTCTCATTATTAAATATTCAATTCCTTCAATAACAAGTTCTGTACCACCATATTTACCATACAAAACAGTATCACCAACTTTTACAGTCATTGGTTCATCTTTAGTGCCATTTCCTATAGCAATCACTGTTCCTTTTTGTTGTTTTTCTTTCGCTGAATCCGGAATAATAAGTCCAGAAGCTGTAGTCGTATCAGCTTGAAGAGGTTCTACCAATACTCTATCTGCTAATGGTTTAATATTAATTTTGCTCATTTTGTGATTAGTTTATAAATTATTAATTCTATGAATTAACTGTTCCAAAAGTATGCCAATCTTCTAAAACTGACAATTGTTCTTTTAATTGAATTTCGATAAAATAAAAAATGCCAACGTGTCATTTACATTAGCATTTCTTACAGGATGTTTTTATAATTATATTATTGTACTGAATCTTGTGTCGTTGAAGTTGCTGCAGGTTGTATTTGCAGATCTTGTATGTCACGATTTTCAATAGTATTTTCAATTTCAGAACTTGTATTAACTGCATTCCCAATTGGTGCAACAAAATTAGATAATAAAATGAGTGTAAGTAAAACAATTGAAAGTGTCCAAGTGCTTTTATCTAAAAAGTTAGTGGTGCTTTGAACTCCACCTAATGCTTGTGTTCCTCCTCCACCAAATGAAGAAGACAATCCCCCGCCTTTAGGATTTTGTACCATAATAATTAATATTAGCAAAAATGCTACTATCATAATCAGGATTAAAAATAATGTATATGTCATGACTTATCTTTTTGTAAAATTTTAATTGCTTTAATTCGGTCTGCAAAGAAACCACTTTTTTCCGGATATTTCAAACTTAAAATGTGGTAAGCTTTTATCGCATTTTCATATTTTCTCTGTTCAAGATAAACTTTAGCCAATGTCTCAGTCATTAAGCTTTCATTCTCGGTTGAACTATTGAATGAGATATCATGAGATTTAAGACTTTTATCTATCGGTTTTATTTTTGGATTTGTCTCTATAAACTTGTCAATTAAATTAAATTGATCACCAGAATTCCTTCTTTCAATAATATTTTTACTTGATAATTTGTCTCTTATTATTGGTTTTTGAGCTATCAGTTGCATCCATTCATTAAACGAATGTGGTTCCGAACTTATAAATTGAATTGGTTTTCCTATTTCTAAAAATTCATTCCCTTTTTCCTTTGCGATTTCAAGATCATCGCTAGAAACTGTATCAGTAATTTTTTTATGGAGTGTTTTGATTGATATGGTATCAAATACTTCAAGCTCTTCACTAACTTTTTTTTCTTCAATCGTTTGATCAATAAAAATTTGAGATGTAATAAACTCAAAAAGAATTTTTCTGTCAACTGTATGGGATGCTGTTTTTTTTAATGCCTGATTGTATTTAAAACTATTAATTTTATTTAATCCTTTTAGTTGAATAGCTCTGGCAGATTGAAAATAAGGATATTCAATTATTACTTCACCTAGTTGTTCTGTTTTTGAAGCATCTATACTATTGGGATTTTGTAATAAATATGTGAATTCTACACTATTCATAAACTACCATTTCGCTACTGAAGCATTAAAAATATCTTGTGTTATTCGTTCAATTATTTCATCAAAAGCATCTTCTAAAGCACTTCCGATAAGTTGAACATTAGCATCATAATCAAAGTAATGTGAGAAAGATTTTTCAAAATCGTCTTCTTCCAGTTTATTGTTGAAAAAGCGAACATTTACTGTAATTGTCAACCTGCTTTGAGCTGCCGTTTGTTGCGCTGTAGCTGTCATCGGGTTGATTTTATATCCGGTAATTTCACCTTCAAATTGTAAATCTCCACCGGATTTCACCAAATCTAAATTGGTTTGTGTTAAAAATAAATCTTGAAACTGATTTGTGAAAGTTTGACTTAATCCGGGTTCTACCAATATAGCATTGTTTGGGAAATAATCAATTTGAACAGTTTTGACATCAGGATGTAAATTTGTACCTGTGAATGAATATATTCCACAACCTTGAAGGGCTATTGCCAGATGAAATAAAATTACGAGACTATATTTTTTCATTTAAACGTATTGGTATTATTTGGTAATTAGGAAAACTCAAAGTTACTTATTTAAACTATAAATCATATTGTTTTATTTTGCGATACAGTGTTCTCTCTGAAATACCCAATTCTTTAGCCGCTAATTTTCGTTTTCCATTGTTCCTTTCAAGAGATTTTTTTATAAGTTCAATTTCTTTGTCTTGAATTGATAAACTTTCGGAGTCATCAACCGTTTCAGCAAATTCAAAGTTGCTGGAGTCGTTATAATTTTCGTTAATTCTTACTACTTCAACACGATTTTCTTCCTGTATATCCTTAGGTTCTTCTTTGTATATTTTTTGGATTAATTTTTTAGTATCTTCTTGAACTCTATCGGCATCATCAGTTTGGATTAGATCAAGGGTTAATTTTTTTAAATCGTTAATGTCGTTTCGCATATCGAACAATATTTTATACATAATTTCTCGTTCGTTGGCAAAATCATTACTCGATTTTTCACTTTCAATAACTGATGGTAAATTAGTTCCCTTGCTGGGTAAATATTGAATCAATCCCCGTGACGAAATAGTTCTGTTTTCCTCAACCACTGAAATTTGTTCAGCAATGTTTTTTAACTGCCGAATATTTCCCGGGAAGCCATAATTTTCTAGTACTTTAATTGCGTCATCGGAAAGTCTTATGGATGGCATTTTATATTTTTGAGCAAAATCTGCTGCAAATTTTCTGAATAATAAATGAATATCTGAAAGACGTTCTCTCAAAGGAGGCAAATGAATTTCAATGGTACTTAATCGGTAGAATAAATCTTCTCTAAATTTTCCTTTTCCAATTGCCTGATGCATATTTAAATTTGTTGCAGCTACTATTCTAACATTGGTTTTTTGTACCTGAGATGATCCAACTTTAATAAATTCTCCTATTTCCAGTACGCGTAACAATCTAACTTGAGTGGTTAAAGGTAATTCACCTACTTCATCTAAAAAAATAGTTCCACCATCTGTCACTTCAAAATACCCTTTTCGAGCTGAAGTAGCTCCTGTAAATGCACCTTTTTCATGTCCAAAAAGTTCACTGTCAATAGTTCCCTCCGGAATTGCTCCACAATTTACAGCTATATATTTTGCATGTTTCCGATGTGATAAGTTGTGAATTATTTTAGGAATATTTTCTTTCCCAACACCACTTTCACCTGTAACCAATACCGAAATATCTGTTGGCGCTACTCTTATGGATTTTTCAAGGGCTCGATTTAAGTGTATATCGTTGCCAATAATTCCAAAGCGTTGTTTTATTGCCTGAAGTGATTCCATAGTATTAAACTCTTTTTCCAATTAGTGTTGCCGATGTACAATTCTCGACCTGAACATTTACAAAATCTCCAATTTGTTCTGTTCCTTTTAGGAATACAACAACAGCATTTTGAGAATTTCTTCCTTTCCAATGCACATCAGATTTTTTTGAAGTTCCTTCTATCAATACTTCAACAGTTTTTCCAACAAATTGTTGCATCAGATAAAGGCCATGTTTTTGTTGTAATTGAATTATTTCTTGTAACCGTCTTTTCTTTATATGGTTGGGCACATCGTCCTTCATTCTTTTTGCAGCAGGAGTTCCTGGACGTTCAGAATAAGCGAACATAAAGCCAAAGTCGTATTTTACAGATTCCATTAAGGTCAATGTATCTTTATGTTCTTCCTCAGTTTCTCCACAAAAACCGGTGATCATATCATGTGAAAGTGCGCATTCAGGAATTATTTTTCGAATATCTGCAATCATTTCCAAATATTCTTCTCGTGTATGTTGACGATTCATTCTTTTTAATACTGAAGTATTTCCAGATTGAATGGGCAAATGAATGTATTTACAAATGTTCTTGTATTTAGCCATAGTATGAATTACATCTAAACTCATGTCCTGTGGATTTGAAGTAGAAAAACGGAAACGAATTCCAGGATACTTTGTCGCAACAAGTTCCAATAATTGTGCAAAATCAACGGCTGTAACTTTAGCAATTTCAGAAGCATTTTTAAAATCTTTTTTCTAACCATCACCATACCAAAGGAAACTATCGACATTTTGACCTAAAAGAGTAACTTCTTTGAATCCTTTTTCATAAAGTTGGTTAATTTCTTCTAAAATACTTTTAGGGTCACGACTTCTTTCGCGACCTCTGGTAAATGGAACTACACAAAAAGTACACATATTATCGCACCCTCTTGTAATAGATACAAAAGCAGAAACACCATTGCTATTTAACCTTACCGGTGAAACGTCTCCATAGGTCTCTTCTTTTGACAATAGAACATTAACCGCATTACGACCAGCTTTAACCTCTTCTAATAAATGAGGAATATCTCTATATGCGTCGGGTCCAACGACCAAATCGACAATTTTTTCTTCTTCTAAAAATTTTGCTTTCAGGCGTTCAGCCATACATCCTAGAACTCCCACTTTCATAGCAGGGTTAATTTTTTTTACAGCATTGTATTTTTCCAAACGTTTTCGAACAGTTTGTTCAGCTTTTTCTCTAATTGAGCACGTATTTACCAAAACAAGATCTGCTTCTTCCAATAAATGAGTGGTATTGTATCCTTGTTCTGAAAGAATTGATGCAACAATCTCACTATCATTCAAATTCATTTGACATCCAAAACTTTCGAGATATAATTTTTTATAATTCCCATCTTTTTCGTCAGTTAATAGTGCCTGCCCCTGCTTTTTTTCTTCTATGACTTTTTCGCTTCCCATACGTTTTTATTGGTCCGCAAAGATATGGCAATTATTTTTAAATATGACAAATTGGCAGAAATTTAACAATGGGTTGTTTTAATGAGATTTATTCAAAAAGAGGGCAATAAATGCACTCTTCAAGGTAGTTCACATTTGAAATATGGAATAAATGCAAAATAGTGTAGCGTTTTAATATTTATGAACGTATTGGAAGTATATGGTCTTGATAAATAGGTTGTATTCTTCTGAAAATTTAAAATCATGAAAATAAAATCATTAATTGCGGTAATGTTATTATTAGTCGCATTTACATCTTGTGAAAAAGATGAATACGAAATAGTAAATGTTGCAACTCCAATTTATATGAATTTAGATGCATTTAGGGCATCTGTTGAAATTACAAGTCCAAAAACAATTATTGAGTCTGGTAAAATTTACTCTTTCAATAATTTAGTGTTGGTGAATGATATTGACAAAGGAATTCATATTATTAATAATTCAAATCCTGAAAATCCGGTAAAAATTGCCTTTATTAAGATCGTCGCAAATAAAGATATGGAGATAAAAGAGAATTATTTGTATGCTGATAGTTTGATGGATTTGCTTGTTTTTGATCTTTCCGATATTGAAAACATTCATGAAGTGGCGAGATTAAAAAATGTTTTCCAAAGTTATATTCCTATGCCATTAGTTGAGAATTTAATTGTTGAATATGGTGATAATACCCCTGATGCAAATGAAATAATTGTGGGTTGGACTATTACCCAAGACCAACGAAGAATAGAAGATAGTAATGGTACCATTTTCGAAGGCGGAATTGTATTTGATACTGTATTGGCATCAGCAGAATCAACAGGGCAGGGCGGTTCTTTGGCAAGGTTTAAAATAGTTGATGATTATTTATATGCAGTCGATAGTCATAATATCAATATTTTTAATATTAGCAACCTAAACAGTCCGCAAGAATTGGCCGATGTTTTTGCTGGATTTGATATTGAAACGATTTTTAATAGAGGAAATATCTTGTTTTTGGGAAGTATGAGTGGAATGTATATTTATGACATCACATCACCTGCCACTCCTCAATTCATTTCTGAATTTAGTCATGGAACTGCCTGCGACCCGGTAGTTGTCGATGATAATTATGCATATATAACACTAAGAGCTGGAAATTTTTGTGGTGCTTTTGCAAGCAGCCTAGAAATTGTTGATATTTCTGACATATACAATCTCAAACTTGTAAAATCATATACAATGGACAATCCGTACGGTTTGGGGATTAAAAATGAGTTGCTGTTTATTTGTGACGGATTATCAGGTTTAAAAGTTTATAATAAATCTGATATTGAAAATTTAGAGCTATTAAATACATTTATAGATATCATTGCATATGACGTAATTCCAAAGGAGAATCACTTGCTAATGATTGGAGATAATACATTGTTTCAATATACATATTCGGCCAACGGTCTTGATTTATTGAGTGAATTTTCGCTAAATTAAAACTAATTTTACCTAGTAAAACCACGCCTTTGAGCGTGGTTTTTTGTTTTTTATAGGTTGTTTTCTAATAAGTTTTAAAAATCTTATATACATTTGCAAACCAAAATCACCTTTAAAAAGAGCGGTGTATTTTACTTAAAATTAATAATATGGCGAAAAATTTAGTAATAGTTGAGTCACCTGCAAAAGCAAAAACAATTGAGAAATTCTTAGGGAAAGATTTTCAAGTTGAGTCTAGTTTTGGGCATATTGCAGATTTGCCTTCTAAAGAAATAGGGATTGATATTGATGGTGATTTTAAGCCAAAATATACAGTGTCTTCAGATAAGAAGACGGTAGTAAAAAAACTTAAAGACTTGGCTAAAAAAGCTGATATGGTTTGGTTGGCATCGGATGAGGATCGAGAAGGAGAAGCAATTGCATGGCATTTATTTGAGCAATTAAAATTGAAAGATGTAAATACGAAACGTATTGTATTTCATGAAATCACTAAAAAAGCTATTTTAAATGCTTTAGAAAATCCAAGGAGCATTGATTACCATTTAGTAAATGCACAACAAGCACGAAGAGTACTAGATAGGTTGGTTGGCTATGAATTATCTCCTGTTTTATGGAGAAAAATTAAAGGAGGATTGTCAGCGGGTAGAGTTCAGTCAGTAGCTGTTCGATTAATTGTTGAAAAAGAACGTGAAATTTTAAATTTCAAATCAAAGGCTTCCTATCGGGTAGTAGCCGAGTTTCTTACTGAATTAAACAAGAAATTTAAAGCGTCTTTACAAAATTACTTTGAAACAAAATCAGAAGCAGAATTGTTTTTAAAAACATGTATTGAAGCTAATTTTAAAGTTGATGATTTACAAAAAAAACCAGCAAAAAAATACCCGGCACCACCATTTACAACCTCAACTCTGCAACAAGAAGCTTCTAGGAAACATTATTTTCCAGTTGCTAAAACGATGGTTGTAGCGCAACGTTTATACGAAGCAGGTTTGATTACTTATATGAGAACTGATAGTGTTAATTTATCGAATGATGCAAAAAATGATGCTCAAGAAGAAATCAATTTATCATTTGGAAAAGCCTATAGCAGGCCAAGAAATTATACCAATAAATCTAAGGGAGCACAAGAAGCTCATGAGGCAATCAGACCAACCAATATGAGTAAACAATCAATTTCCATTGATCATGATCAAAACAGGTTGTACCAATTGATATGGAAAAGAACCATTGCCTCTCAAATGAGTGAAGCACTACTCGAGCGTACAAATGTAAAAATTACGAATTCAAAAAATAAGGAAGTTTTTACGGCTAATGGAGAAATGATTAAGTTCGATGGATTTTTAAAAGTGTACTTAGAAGGTACTGATATTGAAGATGAAGTACAAGCAGGAATGTTGCCTAAATTAGCTGTAAATGAAAATTTAACCAACCAATACATTACGGCAACTGAACGCTATTCAAAAGCACCATATCGTTTTACGGAAGCCTCTTTAGTGAAAAGGTTGGAAGAATTAGGTATTGGTAGGCCTTCAACATATGCACCAACAATTTCAACAATTCAGAGAAGAGAATATATTGAGAAGAGAAACATTGAAGGCGTTGATAGAGCTTATACACAACTGAAATTAAAAGGGAGAGAAATCGTTGTAAAAGAACTGACTGAAAAAGTTGGGTCAGATAAAGGGAAGCTAATTCCAACAGATATTGGAAATATTGTAAATGACTTTTTAGTTGAAAATTTTTCAAATATTTTGGATTTCGGTTTTACTGCAAAGGTAGAAAGCGAGTTTGATGATATCGCCGAAGGGAAAGAAGATTGGATTTCAATGATTAAAGATTTCTACGGAACTTTTCACCCAATGGTAGAGCATGTTGCTGAAAATGCCGATAGAGCAAAAGGGGAACGATTATTGGGTGTTGAACCTAATAGTGGGAAAAATGTATATGCGCGTTTAGGAAGATTTGGAGCAATGGTTCAAATTGGAGAAGTTTCTGACGAAGAGAAACCTAGATTTGCAAGTTTACAAGGAGGTCAAACACTATCTTCAATAACTTTTGAGGAAGCAATGGAGTTATTTAACCTTCCAAAAATTATTGGAGGATTTGAAGGGAATGAAGTTATTGTTGCCAGTGGACGCTTTGGCCCATATATTAAATATGATAACATGTTTGTGTCTATACCTAGAAATGAAAATCCAATGACTATTGATGTCAATCGCGCCATTGAATTAATTCAGGAAAAGAAACAGGCAGATGCTCCAATAGGAACGTATGAAAATAAGCCTGTACAAAAAGGAGTTGGCCGATTTGGTCCATTTATAAAATGGGATGGTATTTTTATCAATGTAAATAAAAAATACGATTTTGATAATTTATCTCAGGCTGATATTGTTGAATTAATTGAAGACAAAAAACGCAAAGATATTGAAAAGGTAATTCACAACTGGTCTGAAGAAGGTATTAGAGTTGAAAAAGCACGATGGGGAAGGTCAAACATTATCAAAGGAAAAACGAAAATTGAATTACCAAAATCTGTTGACGCAACTAAATTAACACTGAGTAAGGTTAAAGAAATTATTGAAAAAAAAGCGCCAAAAAAGAAAACAACAAAGCGTAAAACAACCAAAAAATAAAATTTTTGGTTATATTGCCATTGTAAAGGAAGATTTTAACCCCCTAAAATGAATTTTGACTATCTCATACCTGTTGATGAAACATTAATGGCGCATGCAAAAATGCAAACCAATCAATCATTTGGTCAATGTATGCAGATCTATACTTCACAAAATGAATTTCCAAATTTAACAAATAAGAAAATTGCCATTGTTGGCGTAGAAGAAGACAGAGCTTCTGTTGGTAATTATGGTACTGGTACTAATTTGGATGAAATTAGAAAGGAACTCTACAAATTGTATCCTGGAAATTGGCCAATTAGTGTTGCCGATTTGGGAAATATTCCTCAAGGAAATTCTATTGAAGATACCTACTTTGCTTTAGGTGAATTATTGACGTTTTTAATTAAAAGGGATATAATTCCTATTATAATTGGAGGGGGTCAAGATTTAACCTACGCAAATTATAGGGCGTATGATAGCCTGGAGCAAACTGTAAATTTAGTAGTTGTTGATAATAAATTTGATTTAGGGTCAATCGAAGATGAATTAAGTTCACAATCTTATTTGAGTAAAATTGTTATGAACCAGCCAAATAATTTGTTCAATTATAGCAACATTGGCTACCAAACTTATTTCAATTCCCGAGATGAATTAGATTTGTTGGATAGTTTGTTCTTTGATGCGCATCGATTGGGTGATATTTCAAGTTCAATTCAAATGGTTGAACCTATTTTAAGAGATGCTGATATTGTGAGTATAGATTTATCTTCTATTAAAAAAGCGGATGCGCCAGCAAATAATAATACAAGTCCTAATGGGCTAACAGGAGCTGAGATATGTGCAATTTCTCGTTATGCTGGTATAAGTGATAAAGTTACTTCCTTTGGTATTTATGAGTACAATTCAAAATATGACGATAAAAATCAGACAGCACAATTAATTTCTCAAATGATTTGGTACTTTATTGAAGGTGTTAATTTTAGAGCAAATGATTATCCATTTGGATTGAATGATAATTATCAAAAATATATTGTTCCTATTGAAAATCAACTGTTAAATTTTCATAAAAGTAATAAAAGCGGACGATGGTGGATGGAAATTAGTATCAATGAAAATAATAAATTTAAGAGACATGCGTTAATACCTTGTACATATCAAGATTATATTAGTGCGAGTAATCAGGAAATTCCTGATAGATGGTTTAGGACGCTGAAAAAGTTGGTGTTATAATTTTTTTTATATACCACATAATAAAATGCGTTTTTTTTAGTTTTAACAGATTAAACAATTAGTTGTTTTTTTATATAACTTAGTAAAAAGTTTGCCTCACGGATTAAGAAAAAAAATATGAAAAAAATATCGTTGTATATTTTAATAGCTTTGCTTGTATACAGTTGTGGATCGAATGATCAAGGAGAATTGGTAGGAGTTACACAAAATAGTAAATGGCATTCTAAAAAACCACTTGGTATGACTTTAATACCCGGAGGATCATTTACTATGGGTAAACAAAGTGAAGATGTAGCCGGGACTTTGAACGCACCAACCAGAACAGTTACTGTCCGCCCTTTTTATATGGACGAAACAGAAATCACAAATAGCGAATACAAAGAATTTGTATTTTGGGTTAGAGATTCAATTGTTAGAACACAACTTGCATTATATGCCGAAATAATGGGTGAAGAAGGTTTGGAAGATTATGTGTTTTTAAATATTGAAGAAGGTGATATGTCTCCTTACCAACAATATATGATGGATACCTATGGAAGTTATGGAGATCCAAATTCACCAACACAAGGTAAAATGTTAAATTGGGATGAAGATATTATTTGGAATAAGAATGATTATCCCAGTATACAATATGCAGAAATATTAATAGATTCAGTTATGATACCCATTGAAGATAGCTTTGAAGGCAGAAGAATCATAGATGTTGAAAGACTAAAATTTAAATACTTTTGGTTAGATCAGCAAGATGCTGCCAGAAACAAGGGAAGAAGAAGAGATTTTATTAAAGAAGAAGTTGTAAATGTGTACCCTGATACAACCGTCTGGATCAGAGATTTCAATTACTCTTACAATGACCCAATGCATCAAGATTATTTTTACCATCAAGCCTATAACGATTACCCTGTAGTTGGAGTTTCCTGGTCACAAGCGAAAGCTTTTTGTAAATGGAGAACGAAAAAGAAAAATGATTTTTTAAATACAAAAAGGAAGTCAACAACTGTTCCGCAGTTCAGGCTGGCGATTGAGTCGGAATGGGAATATGCAGCTCGCGGAGGTTTGGAGAATGCCACTTATCCTTGGGGAGACCCTTATACTACAACAGACAGAGGGTGTTTTTTAGCTAATTTTAAGCCTAGCAGAGGTAATTATGCCGTTGATGGAGCTCTATATACTATGGAAGCGAAATCGTACAACGCCAATGATTACGGCTTGTATAATATGGCAGGAAATGTTTCCGAATGGACAATGACTGCTTTTAGTGAAGACGCATATAAAACATCATCTACAATGAATCCAAATATAGACGATCCAAATAATCTTAGGAAAGTTATTAGAGGAGGCTCTTGGAAAGATGTAGCGTATTATTTAGAGGTTAGTACACGGGATTATGAGTATGCTGATTCGGCTAGAAGTTATATTGGATTTAGAACTGTTCAAGATTTTCTTGGAAGTAACATTAACGGAAAATAAAATCAACTTATAATATCACAAACAAAAAAATTTAAATTATGGCACAATCGAGAAATACAAAAAAATTATTTAATTATGCTTATGGTATTGGAGCATCGATAGTAATTTTAGGAGCACTATTTAAAATTCAACACTGGAGCGGGGGAGGTATGATGTTGTCTATTGGGATGATTGTAGAAGCTATCGTTTTCTTTATTTCAGCATTTGATTTAATAGAAGAAGATTTGGATTGGTCATTAGTATACCCTG